>Ga0185299_10000603_pt1 | contig 90653 bp, 62 predicted proteins | sample PaiPotPPA55metaG_FD_128002 | JGI IMG/M metagenome (GOLD analysis project Ga0185299, IMG submission 128002) | Iron sulfur acid spring bacterial and archeal communities from Banff, Canada, to study Microbial Dark Matter (Phase II) - Paint Pots PPA... ...
TCCCCGCACGGGCGCGCGCGGCTGGAGAACCTGCTGCGCAGCCGGCGCGCCGACGGAGTGATGCTGATGGCGCTGCACGGCGACGACCCGCTGGACCGGCTCGCCGGCAAGCTCGATCTCCCCGTCGTCTACGGCGGCCGCCCGCTGAACGCGGAGCCGGACTGGTACGTGGACGCCGACAACCGCGGCGGCGCCCGGACCGCGACCGAGCACCTGATCGCCGGCGGGCGACGGCGCGTCGCCACCATCGCAGGACCCGCCGAAACCCAGGTCGGCGTCGAGCGGCTGCGCGGCTTCCGCGAGGCCGCCGCCGTCGCCGGGATCGACGCGGTCCTGGTGGAGCACGGCGATTTCACCGAGGACGGCGGCGCGGCGGCCATGGAGCGACTGCTGAACGCCGACCCCCGGCTCGACGCCGTCTTCGCCGCCTCGGACAACATGGCCGCCGGCGCCCTACGCACCCTTCGCGCCCACGGCCGCACGGTGCCCGGCGACATCGCGGTGGCCGGCTTCAACGACCACCTCATCGCCCGGCACACCAGCCCGCCGCTGACCACCGTGTACCAGCCCATCCAGCAACTCGGCCGCGAGATGGGCCGGATGCTGCTCGACCTGATCGACGGGGAACGGCCAAGCCCGCTGATCCTGCCGACCCGGCTCGTCGTGCGCGAGTCCGCCCCACATCAGTGAAGGAGAACCGTGGCCGACGACCGCTCCCGCGCCGTGTCCGCGATCACTTCGATCAGCGCCCGCTCGCCGACGCCGGCCTCGGACGCCGAGGAGCCCGATGACGTCGACTAGATATTCGAACGCCGACTCGGGTACCTGCTCGACGGCTTCGGCTTGCCGAGTTCCGCGTTGAGCCACCTCGGCGGCGACTGCTGCGGTCGAGCATGCCGGCGATGCCGGACTCGATCAGCCGGCCCCTGCGCTTTAGACCGATCCACAACGGTCCGCCCACCGGCATCTGAACCGCACCGGCTTCGGTCCACGGCTTTTCGCGTGCCAGCAGACCCACACCACTTGAATATCCCCGCCGTCGCCTTGAGCAATGAACAGACGGCCGCCATCACACAGATGGATGCATGGCCTCGCTGACGGTCAGCCGCCCCATCGGCTGCTCTCCGGATCCCAGCGGGGAGGTGTTGCGTTGCGATCTACGGCCGTCGCAGTGATGTCCGGGGCGGGGATGGCGTCGTCGGCCAAACAGTCGAGCGCCGGGCACGCGGCGAAACGGACGTCGGCCATCTGCTGTCGGAGAGGCGTGCGACATGCCTGGGCCGCTTCGGCGATAGCGGGCTCGCCAGCCTGGATCAAGAGCACGGCTCGGACCGTGCGCCGCCAGGGTTGAGGCGTTCCCGGCGCGGCGGGCGGTACGTGGATCCGGCATCGGCCCGAAGCGGCGAGGACACGGATCTGTAACGAGGCGTTGACAAAGGTGTCCGGCGCGGAGCATTCTCTGTCCACCGGGTGCTAAAACGATTAGGCACCGTGCTAAAACGATTGGCCAACGATGGCGAAGCGGATTGGGATCAAGGACGTGGCGGCTGCGGCCGGCGTGTCGGCCGCGACCGTTTCGCTCATCCTCAACGAGGTCGAGGGCAAGCGGATCAGTCCGGAGACCCGTCAGCGGGTGCAGGAGACGGCGGACCGGCTCGGGTACGCGCCGAACGGCTTGGCCCGTGGTCTGCGGCTGCGCCGGTCGAACACGATCGGCTTCATCAGCGACCACATCGCCACCACGCCGTTCGCCGGGCGGATCATCCTCGGCGCCCAGGAGGCAGCGGCGAAGCAGGGCCTGGTCCTGCTGATGCTGAACACCGGTGGCGACGTGGACCTGGAGCGCAGCGAGATCGAGCTCCTGTTGCAGCGTCAGGTGGATGGCGTGCTCTACGCGGCGATGTCGCATCGGGTCGCCGATGTGCCGGAGGGGCTGCGTGATGTGCCCACGGTGCTGCTGGATGCGCAGGCGGGGGATCGGTCCGCTGCGGCGGTGGTGCCCGACGAGGTCTCCGGCGGCTACGCGGCGGTGCGCGAGTTGATCGAGCACGGTCACCGCCGGATCGGCTTCGTGACCGACACCGAGGACATCCCCGCCACCCACGGACGCCTCGAAGGCTACCGGCGCGCGCTGGAGGAGGCGGGGATCGCGTTCGACCCGGCGCTGGTGACCGCGGAGCTGTGCGACACCCCGGGCGGCCACCTCGCTGCCCGGCGTCTGCTGGAACTCGAGTCCAGGCCTTCCGCGCTGTTCTGCTTCAACGACCGGATGGCGATGGGCGCCTACCGCGCCGCCGCCGAGCTCGGTCTCACGATCCCGCGGGACCTGTCCGTGATCGGCTTCGACAACCAGGATCTGATCTGCGACGGCTTGGTCCCCACCCTGACCACCGTCCAACTACCGCACTACGAGATGGGGGCGCGAGCAGTCAACCTGCTCCTCGCCCAGATCGAGAAAGCCGAGACCAGGCCGACACTCCCGGTCGAACCCGAACTGCTGCCGTGCCCCCTGGTGCGGCGCGCATCGGTGGCCTCGCCGCCCACGGCCTGATCCGCCGCGGACGACGGTCCACGCAATACAGCACACAGAAAAGCACTCGTCGAGCCGACTGTGAATCAGCCCGCCGAGCAATCCCCAACCACGTCTTCGCCTTCAGCGTTGAAGAGAGGAAAGTGCAATCATCATGGCACATCCACGTGCCCTGCGGCGTCCCGTGTTCGCCGCCGCGGCCAGCCTGGCACTCGTCGGCAGCGTCCTGCTCGGCGGCTGCGCCGGGTCGGCCGACTCCTCCACGAGCGACCTTACGGGCAACCAGCTCCTGACGATTCCGCGCGAGGACTTCAGCACCTTCTCGCGCAACTTCAACCCCTTCTCCCCGAACGCGCTGCCGATGACGGACCAGGCGATCTATGAGCCGATGCTGGTGTTCAACCCGGCTGACAACAAGACGACGCCGTGGCTGGCCAGCAGCTGGAAGGTCGCCTCGGACGGCCGGAGCGTCACGTTCACCTTGCGCAACGGGCTGACCTGGTCCGATGGGCAGGCGCTGACCGCGGCGGACGTGGTGTACACCTTCGGGCTGCAGAAGAAGCTGCTCGGCGGATACACCTACCTGGCCGGCGTGAAGGCCCTGAACACTCACACGATCCTGTTCAGCTTCAACAAGCCGTACTCCCCCGGCCTTTACGATCTCGGCGCCCAGGTGATCGTGCCGGAGCACATCTGGTCGACGATCTCCAACCCCTCGAAGTACACGAACCCGGATCCTGTCGGCTCCGGGCCCTACACGCAGGTCGAGGACTTCACGACGCAGTCGTACGAGCTCAAGAAGAACCCGCACTACTGGCAGCCGGCCAAGCAGCACATCGCGGGCGTCGAACTTCTCGCGTTCGACGGCAACGATCCGGCCAACCTCGCCACGATCGCCGGGCAGACCGACTGGGCCGACCAGTACATCCCGGACATCCAGTCGACTTTCGTGGATCGGGACCCGAAGAACCGCGGCTACTGGTTCCCGCCGGTCGGCTCGCTGGTGAACTGGACGATGAACACCACCAAGGCTCCGTTCAACGACGTGAACGTGCGTAAGGCACTGAGCATGGCGATCGACCGGAGCACGATCACCAAGATCGGCGAGAGCGGCTATGCCACCGCCGCCGACTGCACGGGCCTGACCGGCGGGTACGACGCGTGGCGCGACTCGTCAGTGGCCTCCTCGTGCGACTGGACGGATTACAACGTCGCCGCGGCGAACAAGCTGCTCGACGAGGCGGGGTACGCGCGTGGCGCGAACGGGATCAGGAAGCTGAAGAACGGGCAGCCGTTCTCGTTCACCATCGAGGTCGGTTCGGCCTCCTCCGACTGGCTGTCGGTGGCCAACATCATCGCCGAGGAACTCAAGGCGGTGGGCGTCGAGGCGACGGTCAAGGCCCCGAACTGGTCGGTGGTGACCAGCGACTACGCCGACGGCGACTACGACACCGGCATCGTGTGGAGCGACGACGCCGCGACCCCGTACCAGTTCTACCAGGGCGTGATGTCCACCGCGATGGTCGAGCCGGTCGGGACGCAGACCACGGACAACTACAACCGCTTCGGCGATTCGAAGGCCGACACGCTGCTCAGCGAGTTCGCCGCCTCCTCGACCGAGGCCGGGCAGCAGAAGGCGGTGGACGGACTCCAGGAGCTGTTCTCCCAGGACGCTCCGGTGGTTCCGCTGTTCGACGGCCCGCAGTGGGGTGCGTACAACGACACCCGGTTCACCGGTTTCCCGACCGCCGCGAACCCGTACGCGACCTTGTCCACCCGCACCGCGACGGCCGTACTGGTGCTGACCACGCTTCACCCCGTGGTCTCGCACTGATCTGATCGCCGCCGCGGCCCGCCGGCTGCCGCACCATCCGGCGGGCCGCGGCGGATTCCAACCACGAACGGAGCAGGGACGTGCGTTATCTCCTGCGGAACCTGGGTTTCTACCTCATCGCCTTCTGGACCTCGCTGACCCTCGACTTCCTGATGCCGCGGATGATGCCGGGCGATCCGGTCTCCCGGATGCTCGCGCAGTCACAGGGCGAACTTCAGCCGGACCAGGTGACCCAGCTGCGGCACCTGCTCGGCCTCGACAACCGGCCGATGTGGCGGCAGTACCTGAGCTTCGTGCACGACGTGTTCACCGGCAACCTCGGCGTGTCCATCTCACGCTTTCCCACCCCGGTCACCCAGGTGATCGGCTCGGAGATCGGCTGGACGCTGCTACTCGGCGGCACGGCGCTGCTGATCGCCGTCATCGCCGGCAACCTGCTCGGCGTGCTGGCCGCGTGGCGGCGCGGGGGCGCGCTCGACTCGGTGTTCCCGCCGCTGCTGGTGTTCGTGGGCTCGTTCCCGTACTTCTGGCTGGCCATGGGCGCGCTGTACCTGTTCGGGCTCACGCTCGGCTGGTTCCCGCTCAACCACGCGTACGACGTCACCTTCACGCCGGGCTTCTCTGCCGGGTTCATCACCAACGTGATCTCGCACCTGTTCCTGCCCGCGGTGACCATCGTGCTGGTCTCGATCGGCGGCTGGATGCTCGGGATGCGCAACACGATGATCGCCACCGAGGCCGAGGACTACATCACGATGGCCGAGGCCAAGGGGCTCAGTCCGCGCCGGATCATGTTCCGGTACGCGGCGCGCAACGCGCTGCTGCCCTCGGTGACCAACTTCGGCCTCTCGCTCGGCTTCGTGGTCGGCGGGGCGCTGCTGACCGAGGTCGTCTTCGCCTATCCGGGCCTCGGCTACCAACTGCTGTCCGCGGTCCAGGCCCTGGACTACCCGCTCATGCAGGGGATCTTCCTGACCATCACGGCCGCCGTGCTCGCCGCGAACTTCCTGGTCGACCTCGTCTACGTCCGTCTCGATCCGCGCGTGCGCGTCCGCTGAAAGGCACGGCCGCTATGACTGCAGCAGTCACCACCGTCTCCCAGACCGCGGCCGGCTCGCCCGGCCCCACCCGTCGGCGCAAGCCGCGAAGCCTGCTGCGCGGCCTGCTGGGCAACCGCAAGGCCATGTTCGGGCTAGTGCTGCTCGTCTTGTTCGTCCTGTTGGCCTTGCTCGCCCCGGTGATCTCGCCCGCGGACCCCTCGCAGATCTCCGACGCGATCTCGCTGCCGCCGTCCGCCGCCCACTGGTTCGGCACCACCTCCTCGGGCCAGGACGTGCTCGCCCTCACCCTGTGGGGCTCGCGCAGTTCGTTGCTGGTCGGCTTCGGCGTGGGGATCGCGGCGACGCTCATCGGCATCGTCATCGGAATGCTCAGCGCCTACTTCGGCAAGATCGTCGATGACCTGCTGTCCCTGTTCACCAACATCTTCCTGCTGATCCCCGGCCTGCCGCTGCTGGTCGTGCTGGCCGCCTACCTGCCGCCCGGCCAGGGCACGGTGGCGATCGTGCTGATCGTGACCGGCTGGGCGGGCTCGGCCCGGGTGCTGCGCGCCCAGGCGCTGTCCATCCGCGGCAAGGACTTCGTCGCGGCCGCCGTGGTCACCGGCGAGGGCGCGCTGCGGGTGATGTTCCGGGAGATCCTGCCGAACATGGCCTCGGTCGTGATGACCACCTTCCTCGGCTGCGTCATCTTCGGCATCGGCGCGCAGGCGGGACTCGAGTTCCTGGGGCTCGGCGACACCTCGACGGTCAGCTGGGGCACGAACCTCTACTGGGCCAGCAACAACGGTTCCCTCATGACCGGAAACTGGTGGGTCTTCCTGCCCTCGGGGCTGTGCATCGCGCTCGTGGCCTTCGGGCTGGCGATGGTCAACTACGCCGTGGACGAGATCACGAACCCTCGGCTGCGCACACGACGGAAGGGCTGAGCCGTGTCGAACCTGAACACGCTCCTGGATATCAAGAATCTGTGCGTGACCTATCGCGGCGGGGCGCGCGAACTGCGGGCCGTGGACGGCGTCTCCTTCAGCATCGCCGAGGGAGAGGTCCTGGGCCTCGCGGGCGAGTCCGGCTGCGGCAAGTCCACCGTCGCCAACGCGATCATGCGGCTGCTCAAGCCGCCGACCGAGATCACCGCCGACGCGTTGCACTTCGAGCAGCGCGACCTGCTCGCACTGGAGGGCAGGAAACTGCGCTCCTTCCGCTGGCGGGAGATCGCGATGGTCTTCCAGAGCGCGATGAACTCGCTCAACCCGGTACTGACCGTGGGAGAGCAGTTGGCCGACGTCTTCACCACGCACGAGCGGATGGGCCGGCGCGAGGCACGCGACCGGTCGGCCGACCTGCTCCGGCTGGTGGACATCGATCCCGGCCGGCTCAAGGCCTACCCGCACCAGCTGTCCGGCGGAATGCGGCAACGCGTGGTGATCGCGATGGCCGTGGCGCTGCGGCCCAAGCTGCTGATCATGGACGAGCCGACCACGGCCCTCGACGTGGTCGTCCAGCAGGAGATCATGGCGCAGATCAAGGGCCTGCAACGGCAGTTCGGCTTCTCGGTGCTCTTCATCAGCCACGACATGTCGCTGATGGTCGAGCTGTCCGATCGGATCGGCGTGATGTACGCCGGACGGCTGGTCGAGATGGCCCCGGCGCGGACCATCTTCACCCGGCCGCTGCACCCCTACACCAATGCCCTGATGAACGCCTTCCCGCCGCTGTCCGGACCGAGGGTCGAACTCACCGCGCTGGACGACGAGACGCGCGCCGCCTGGTCCTCGCACATCCCGGACCTGACCGAAGCGACCCCGGGCCACTGGGTCGCCCCCACGCCGGAAGGGAGCCACGCATGAGCGCCCCCGCCACCGCCTCGACGACCGAGACCCCGGAGCCCGTGCTGAGCGTACGCGGACTGACCAAGGACTTCCGGGTCGGCGGACTGTTCTCCCGGAACTCGGTGCGCGCGTTGAACGCGGTCGACCTCGACCTGCCGCGCGGCCGGATCCTCGCCCTGGTCGGCGAGTCCGGCAGCGGCAAGAGCACCCTCGCGCGCTGCCTGGTCCGGCTGGAGCAGCCGAGCTCCGGCAGCATCCTGGCGAACGGCCGCGATCTGCTGCGCACCGAACGCCGCGGCGCCTCGCGCGCCTACCGCGGCGAGGTCCAGATGGTCTTCCAGGACCCCTTCGGATCGCTCAACCCGGCGCACCGTGTCGACTACCTGCTCACCCGCGCGCTGCGGGTGCACCGGCGGGCCCGCGGAGCCGAGCAGATCCAGACACGGCTGCGCGAGCTGATGGCCGCCGTCGACCTGTCGGAGGAGTTGCTCGACGCCTACCCGCACGAACTGTCCGGCGGCCAGCGCCAGCGTGTCGCGATCGCGCGGACACTCGCGGTCGAGCCGCGGGTGATCCTGGCCGACGAACCCACCTCGATGCTGGACGTCTCGGTCCGCGTCGGCGTGCTCAACCTGATGCGGCGCCTGCGCGCCGAACGCGGCATCTCCATGCTCTACATCACCCACGACCTGGCCTCCGCGCGCTACGTCGCGGACACCATCGTCGTGATGTACGCCGGGGAACTCGTCGAGGGCGGTGACGCGCTGACCGTGCTGGCCGAACCGGCGCATCCCTACACCCGGCTGCTGCTCTCGGCCGCCCCGGACCCGAACCGCGTCGGCGAGTTCGACCCCGTGGAACGCGCAAGGCTGCGCGCCGAGGTCCTGACCCCCACCTCGTGCCCCTACGAGGGTGACCCCGAGCAGCAGTGCAGCAGCACCGAACCGGTCCGTCACCAAGTCGGCGGCCCTTCAGATGCCGAACCGCACTGGGTGCGCTGCCACCTCTACGCCCCCACCATCTCGGCACCCACCGCGCTGATCACGGACCTGGCCGAGCCGAAGACGAACGAGACGCCCTGAACGATGAGCCCCGAGCTGCCCGAAACCACCACCCCGCCCGCGACCGACAGCGTCACCGAAGCACTCAGGGAGTCGGCCGAACGCGACCCGCACCGCCCCCGCTACCACTTCACCTCGCCCGCCGGCTGGCTCAACGACCCCAACGGACTCGGCCAGTGGGACGGGATCTACCACCTGTTCTACCAGTACAACCCCTACGCTCCCGTCCACAGCCGGATCCACTGGGGCCATGCGACCAGCCGCGACCTGGTGACCTGGCGTGACCAGCCGATCGCGCTGATACCGGAAGACGACGGCCCCGACCGGGACGGCTGCTGGTCCGGAGTGCTCGTCGACGACGGCGGCGTGCCGACGCTCGTCTACTCCGGCCGGCACGGTGAACGCGAGCTGCCCTGCGTGGCCGTGGGGAGCCCCGACCTGCTGCACTGGGCCAAGGACCCGGCGAATCCGGTGATCGACGCGCCGCCCGGCGACCTGGAGGTCACGGCCTTCCGCGACCACTGCGTGTGGCGCGAGAACGGCGGCTGGCGCCAACTGGTCGGTTCCGGGATCAAGGGCAAGGGCGGTACCGCGCTCCTGTACGAGTCCGACGATCTGCGCTCCTGGCGCTACCTCGGCCCCCTGCTGATCGGCGACGCCGCGGACGGCGGACCCGCGGACCCCGAGTGGACCGGCACCTTGTGGGAGTGCGTGGACCTGTTCACGGTCGGCGGCACCGACGTGCTGGTGTTCTCCGCCTGGCACGAGGGAGTCACCTGCCATCCGCTGTACTGGACCGGGCGCTACGACGGCGACTCCTTCACTCCGCGCGCCCTGCACCGGCTCGACTACGGCCGCCGGTATTTCTACGCCCCGCAGTCGATGCGCGACGAGATCGGCCGCCGGATCATGTTCGGCTGGCTCCAAGAGGGCCGCTCCGACGCGGCCACGACCGAGGCCGGATGGTCCGGGGTGATGTCCCTGCCGAGACTCGTCGAAATCGGGCCGGACGGGGCGCTCGCCCAGCGGCCGGTGCCCGAGCTGAGCGCCCTGCGCCGGGACCACATCAGGCCCCTGGCCAGCCTGCCGCTCTCCGCGGGAACCGGCGCCTGGACCGTGCTTCCCGACGTACGCGGCGACCAGCTCGACCTGGAACTCTCCGCCCGGATCGCACCGGGCTCCAGCCTGCGGATCGCCGTGCGCGAAACGCCCGACAACGCCGAACGCACGATCATCGAGCTGCACCGCGACTCGGGAACATCCGGAGCTCTCACACTGCGCCTCGACCGTGAGCACGCCAGCCTCGATCGCACGACAGACCGCGAACCGCTGCACGGCGAGGTTCCCGTCGACGCCGCCGGCCGCGTTGAACTGCGCGTACTCATCGACCATTCGGCTCTTGAGATCTTCGCCAACGGCCGGGCCCTGACCAGCCGCATCTACCCGACCCGCACCGACGCGCTCGGCGTGAGCCTCTCGCTGCGCGAACAAGCCGCGATCGAGCGGCTCGATGTATGGCGCATGGCCGAGATCTGGGACGCTCCGCGCCCCAGCGGCCTGACTCCTTCCCGATAAAACCCTGGAGGTAGCGATGACGCAGCCCCCGCACGCCCTGACCAGACTCTCCCGCCGCACCCTACTCGCGGCCGCCCCCGCCGCCGTGATCGCCGCCGTGATCGCCGCCCGCACCGGCACGGCCGTAGCCGCCACGGTCCGGCAGCCCGCTGCCACCGCGATATCGGCGGCCGACATCACACCGGGCGCGGCTGCCGACTCGATCCCGGATCCGCTCGCCGTCACCGGCGCCTGGACGCGCACCGCCGACGGCGGCCAGATCGCGACGGCCCACGCCGGGCAGGACGCACTCGCCCTCTCGGAGCAGCAGATCGCGGCCAACGCGAAGCTCGCCGCGACGATCACCGCGGACCAGCACTCGCCGCACGCGGCCGGAGCGCTGATCCTGCGCGCGAACCCGGATGGCACCGAAGGCTACGCGGCCGAACTGGACTCGGCCCACGGGAAGGTACGCCTGCTCGACCTGGCCACCGGCGACGACGTGACTACACCCGGCGCCGTCACCGCCCGGCCCGGCACGAGCTACCTGCTCGAGGCAGACCTCGACGGTCCGGATATCACGATCCTGATCAACGGTTCCCAGGTGCTGCACGCCGTGGACCACCGCTACCAGTCCGGACAGGTCGGGCTGCGCGCCTCGAACGGAACGGTCACCTTCGGCGCGCCCTCGCTCACGGCCGTCAACACCAACCTGGTCGGCTGGAGCACCGACGGCGGCACGTGGAGCCCCACCGTGCTCGGCTGGCAGGCCACCGCGCCGAGCGGCACCAACGTGCGCGCCGTGGCCACGACCAGCAGCTACGACCTCGGCTTCACCGCGTACGTCATAGTGCACGACGCCGACGCGGTCTGCGCACTGCTGTGCCGCACCGACGAGGCCGGACAAACTGGATACGCCGTGCAACTGGACCTCGACCAGGGGCAGGTGCGGCTCTACCGCATCGAGGACAACCACACCCTCGGCACCTACTCGGCCACCTTGACCACCGGAGCCGTCTACCGGCTGCGCATCGAAGCACAGGGCGACGAGCTCCGCGTCTACCTGCAGACGAACTTCCTCGACCCCGACGGATACGAACCCAAGATCACGGCGCAGGACAGCACGCACGCCTCCGGACGCCTCGGCCTACAGGTCTACAACGGCTCGGCCTCCTTCGACGCGATCGACGTGGATGACGTCACCGCCGACCTCCAGGGCTGGAGCGACACCTCCGGGACCTGGACGCCGGACCTCCAGGGCGTCCGAGCCCAGCCCGCAGGCTCGACGCCCGCGCTGCGCACCGCCCCGGCCCCCGGCCCGGACCTGGTCATCAGCCTGGACCTGACCTTCCAGAGCGGCACCGCCGGCATCCTCCTGCGCACCGACGCCCAAGGCCGCGGCGGTTACGAGCTCCGACTCGACCAGGCCGCGAACCTCGTGACGCTGCGCGAACGCTCGCGCGGAACCATCCTGGCCTCCGCCACCCCGTCCATCCGCCCGCTCGGCGCCGCAAGCGCCTACCGGCTCGAAGCACACGCCGACGCAGGCGAACTCAACGTCCTGCTCGACGGCGTCGCCATCCTCAACGCGAGTATCGCGACCGGGGCCGCGAACAACCTCGTCGGACTCACGGCGACCGGCGGGTCGGCGTACTTCCAGAACGTCCGGGCCCGCGCCGTAAGCGCCTGGTACACCGAGCCGTACCGGCCCGGCTACCACTTCAGCGAGCTCGCCGACTACACCAGCGACCCCAACGGACTCGTCTACTACGAGGGCGAATACCACCTGTTCCACCAGGACCAGGGGATGTGGGCGCACGCGGTGAGCACAGACCTGCTGCGCTGGCACTCGCTGCCGATCGCACTGCCGTTCTCTCCGCTGGGCAACGCCTGGTCCGGCTCGGCCGTCGTGGACACCGACAACGTCACCGGCCTGTTCGACGGCGGCAGCGGCCTGGTCGCGTTCTACACCAGCTACAACCCCGACCTGTCCGGCGGGAATCTGTGCGTGCGCGCGGCCTACAGCAGCGACAAGGGCCGATCCTGGCAGTGGTACGGCACCGACGCGGTCGTCGACAACCCCGGCGGCCCCGACGGCAACTGGGACTTCCGCGACCCCAAGGTCCTGTGGGACGCCCAGCACGACCAGTGGCTCATGGTCGTCTCCGGCGGCGACCACATCCGGTTCCTCACCTCGCGGAACCTGCTCGACTGGACCCAGGTCAGCGCCTTCGGCTACGGCTCCTGGGTCACCGCGGGCGCGTGGGAATGCCCGGACTTCTTCCCGCTGCCCGTGGACGGGGACTCCAGCAACCTTCGCTGGGTCCTGACGATCTGCATGGGCGCCGACTCCACCACCGACGGATCAGCCACCGAGTACTTCACCGGCACCTGGGACGGGACCGACTTCACCCCCGACACCGCGGCCGGAACCTGGCTGCGCGCCGAATACGGCCGCGACTTCTACGCTGCGATCTCCTACTACGGCGTACCCGACGACCGCCGAATCTGGACAGGCTGGATGAGCAACTGGGACTACTCCTTCAGCGAGCCGACCCAGACATGGCACGGCATCCTCACCGTCCCCCGGGAACTCGGCCTGACCTACATCTCCGGCACCGGCTACCGCCTGACCCAGCAGCCGATCAGCGAACTCGAAACACTGCGCGGCCGCCCGAAGAGCTTCGGGCCGCTCACCCTCACCCCCACCACCGCCAACCCCCTCGCCCGCCTCAATGCCCTGAGCTACGAGATCGACGCCGTGGTCACCCTGCCCGGCTCGAACGCCGCGACCGAGTTCGGGTTCAAGGTCCGCACCGGCGGGACCCAGGAAACGACGGTCGGCTACGACGTGACCAACGGCGAACTGTTCGTCGATCGCACCAACTCCGGCGCCGGAGACTTCACTCTGGGCTTCGCCGGACGCACCACCGCACCGCTGACCCCCGCCGTCGAGGACGGCGACCAGACGATCGCCCTGCGGATTCTGGTGGACGCCAGCAGCATCGAGGCGTTCAGCGGCGACGGCCTCGCCACGATCAGCAGCACGATCTTCCCCGACCTCGACTCCCAGGGCATGTCCTGCTACGCGAGCGGCGGCGACGCCGTCCTGCGCTCGCTGACCGTCTACCCGCTCGAAGCCACCGCCCGCACGGCCCCGCCCGTGCCGAACCCGCCCGCACCGACCGGCGGCCGATTCCGCAGCGACTACGGCAGCTACACCGTGACCCCCGGCGGCGGTTGGAGCATCGGCAGCCAGGGCCTGGCCGGTGAGTTCGACGCCGAAGACACCCTCGCGATGTTCGCCGCCTCCTTCGCCGACGTCGAGATCAACGCGACGCTCCGGCTCGGAGAATGGAACGGCTCGGCCGCCGCGGGCGCCCTCATCCTGCGCTCCTCGAGCGACGGCGCGAACGGCTACTACGTCAACTTCGACCCGAACCTGCTCGAATCGCGCCTGCTCGTCAAGGTCGACGGCGGCTTCAGCGACTCGGGCGTCCTCGCCACCGTCCCCCTGCTGCTGCGCGTCGGCGCGACCTACCCGGTCCGCGTGCTGGCCCAAGGCAGCCGAATCCGCGTCTGGCTGGCCGACGGCGCCGACCCGATCATCGACGTGACCGACACGACCTACACCTCAGGCGTCCTCGGCTTCGACGTCTTCGGCGGCCTCGCCGCATACCAGGACGCATACGCCACCCAACCCACTACCGCAGGAAGCTGATAACAATGACGGCCGACTTCCTGGTCATCGGCGAGAGCGTGGCCGACATCGTGCGCGAGCCCGGCAGACCCGACGTGACACACCCGGGCGGCAGCCCGGCCAACGTCGCCTACGGCCTGGCCAGGCTCGGACACGAAACCGCGCTGCTCACCGAACTCGGCGCCGACCCGGCCGGCGAGCTGATCGCGGCCCACCTGAGCGAGGCCGGAGTCGAACTGCTCGCGGACCGGCGCGGTACCGCACCGACCCCGTCCGCCGCCGTCACCCTCGACGAAGCCGGGAAGGCCGACTACGCGTTCGACATCCGCTGGACGCTCGGACGGGCGCGGGCCGAGACCCCGGTCCGCCCCCGGCACGTCCACTTCGGCTCCATCGCCGCACTCGCCGACCCCGGCGCGGCGACAGTGCGCGCCCTGGTGAGCCGACTACGCGAGCACGCCACCGTCAGCTACGACCCGAACGTGCGCGCCGAACTGCTCGGAGACAGGGCCGACGTCATCGGCAAGGTCGAACGCTGCATAGCGCTCAGCGACATCGTCAAGGCCAGCGACGAAGACGCGCACTGGCTCTACCCCGAACTCAGCGAGGCAAGCATCGCCTCCGCGTGGCTCAAATCCGGCCCGGCGCTAGTCGTGATCACCCGCGGCGCCGACGGCGCCATCGCCTACACCCGCGACAAGATGACCTCCGTCAAGTCCTCGCCTGTCGTCGTCGCGGACACAGTGGGAGCAGGCGACTCCTTCATGTCCGCGACCCTCGACGCCCTCGCCGCCGAAGAACGACTCGGAGCCGCAGCCCGCAACGGCCTCGCCGCACTGACCACGCCTGAGCTTTCCAAGGTGCTCAGCCACGCGGCCGCGGCCGCGGCGCTGACCGTCTCGCGTGCAGGAGCCAACCCGCCGACGGCGGCAGAACTGCGAGCGGACCTGGCGGTGCCGTGAACGGGCGTCGCGTTACCGTCCCGTTCGGCCGCGCTCCTCGCCCGCTGTGGAGGCACGAGATACAGGCGGCGGCGCGTGACACCGAGCTTTTCCGGTCTTCTCCGGATCGGCGGAGGTGGCGGGCGGGGCTCCGCGGTTGTTGTTTGAGTGTCTAGATCAAACCTGACCGCAGCGGTCGAAGCTGCGGAGGTAGGGAGCTAGACATCCCATCGTGCTCACCTCTGGGGCAGGTTGATCGGGAAGGTTATACGCCGACCAGCACCTTCCAAGATCACTTGCCGTTTTTCACGCAGCTCCGCAACCAAAGATCATCTGCGGCATTTCCGCAGGTGAGCCTGCTCAAGGCGAGCCAGTCTTCCGGGCGACCGGCGACCTTGACGTGGTCCCGAGGACTACGACTAGGCTTTTCCAAGCGGGTCACGACGGCGCGTTTCCGCAGACCAAGCCACCCAAGGAGGCAACCCGAATGACCAGAATGCCTACAGGCACTTGGTCTAAGCGCCAGGCCGGGGTTAAATCCGGACCCGGACATAGCGTTTCTGCAGTTCAGGCGCCCCGAGCAGGGATCGAACCTGCGACCAAGTGCTTAGAAGGCGCCCTCAGCGTCAGCGCCATGCTACCCCACGCCTGACCAGGTCAAAGCGCGTGGGCTAGCGAGCGGAACCCCTACAGTTATCTGGTCTATTAACGATCTTCGTTGCGCACTTTTTCACTTTGCCAATCTAGTAGTTAATATATATTAGGTACCTAGTGTGATCGCGTGCCATACACTAGATGAGCTGGGACGCAGCGGACGATAACACCCGGGAATACGCGACGCCACGACCGCCTCTACGGTCACGGCAAAACAGGAAGATCGCCAAAGCCAGTAGGCACTTGCCCAATCAGCAGCCACGCTCTACGGTCCAGCGGCCCGCACCCGGGACGGATGAACGAGTGGCGATAGCTCACCCCGTCGGCCACGGGATTCCACAAGCATCGCGTCCATGTCCGCCGGTTGCGCCGACCGTTCTCTGGGTATACGATTTTTTGCATGACGGGGCGGTATGAGATCGAACTGGAGCCTGAGGTCAGAGACTGGCTCGAAACCCTTCCCGTCGGGCGCTACCTGCGCGTCATGCAGCGCGCCGACGACCTCGCCGACGCCCCCGAAACCTTCGGTGAACCGCGCTCACGCCACCTCGGCGGCCCGGTACGCGAGCTGCGTATGCACCTGGAGCCGGACGACTGGCGCGTGACCTACTGGCTCGCACCGGGCCGGCGCGTGATCCTGCTGACCGTCTTCCGCAAGACAAGGATGCGCGAGGAGGCCCAAGTCGCTCGAGCCATCGCCGCCCAAGCAGAATGTGCGCGAACACACGGCGAAGGGCACGAGATCTACGATCGCCCCACCAAGACCCTGGAGGAGCAGTGAACAGCAACCACTCCCGGTGGCGCACCCGGCGCGACCTGCTCGCCGCCGGTGACGACCTCGACCCCGAGGCCCGCGCCGTCTACGAGGAGGCCAAGTTGGCCGGACAGATCGCCCAAGCGATCTACGACCGGCGCACAGATCTCGGCCTGACCCAGCAGGAACTCGCCGACCGGGCCGGAATGACCCAGCCCGCGATCAACCGCCTGGAAACCGGCACCGCCCTACCCTCCAGCCGAACCCTCTTCCGCGTCGCACACGCGCTGAAGACCGACCTCGTCGTCGCATTCAACGCCCACCTCGACACCGCCGCTTGACTCGGCACCGATCAGCACGCTGCGGATTCGCGATCGTGCACCACATCCGCAGGTTCCGGTAGTTGCACATCAGTGAGTGTCAGTGGTGGCGCCTGCAGTCATCGTCACGGACAGGGCAGGAGTCTGGTGGCGGTGGATCTACACACACCGGTTCCAGCCTTCCATTCTGCTGCTGGTCCCATACGGAGACGGCCTCGTCCAGGACACGGCGGGCGCGTGACCACGCGAGCAGAGCATGCACTGCAAAGGTTGGCGCTGGCCATGCTCGTCTGGGGTCATCTGCTGGACCGCGGATGGCGTTCAGTGGCGGCGGCGGGCCCCGCGAAACTGCGTCCACCTACCCCCTCCCCCGACCTCGTCGGTGCGTTCGGGTCCAGCCTCGGCTTCCAGCATGGGCTTCGGGCACGGTGTTGGAGCGCAATCAGCGGGTGGAGCGCAGGCGATGCGGTCGCGAGCGATCACCCAGGGTGGGCAATCGGCTGATGCGAGGTCGAGTGCCTTGAGGAACACATCGAGCTGCCTACGACTCGGGAGCTGATCGGAGCGCAGCCGTTCGTTGAACGTCGAACGAGCGAGTCTCGTCTTTTCGTGCTGGGTAGCGCTCTCCAGGTCACGGTACGACCGCCCGTAGAACTCCATGAGTCGGACGAGCAGCACGTTGAACTCGCGAGCGCTCTTCGCGGCCTCGAGGTCCGACAGCAACCCGTCGTGCGGGACGTATCGAGGCACGCATCTCGACACCTCCTCTTCCGATGCAGGCCCGGCTCCACCAGGCTGGACTCGACGACTGGAGACCGATGGGAATCCGCCGTTCGGCGTGGAGAAGAGATCCGGCCACTTCGTGCTTTCGTACCCGCATGCCGTCAGGATTCTGACTTTGAGTGCGGCGGATGGGAGGTACGTGCCAGCTTCGGGGCCGTAGAGCGCGTCCTGCGCGCGTTCCCACCACAGCTCGCCGAGATCGCCGTCCAGCAACGCGGCGCGCAGCCCGTGCTCTCCGACTCCGCTGCTCTCCACGAGCCGTGCCAGCACCTCCGCCTGCTGCCGGGCCCGCTCCCGATCGTCCGACTCGGTCACGACGCCCCGCTCATCCGGCGAACCACTTCGATTCCGACCGCCCCGGCTCCACCGAGCAGTCCGATCACGGCTTCCGCCGAGCGTCCGAGGGCGAAGAGCACCACACCGGCGGCCAGGAAGGCGATGACGACCGTCGCCGCGGGCCAGTTCACCGGCTCGCTTCGCGGCGGCACGGTCGGCGGCTCGCCGGGGTCGGCGGCAGGCTCGGGTGCGGAACTTCTCGACATCAGCCGAAACAACTGAACCTCCAAGTCAGCAGCATTCGAAATCACCATGATGAGCTCGAGACCGGACATGCCGTGGGAGCGCCGGATGCCGGATCGTGCGGGGTCGCAGGAGCAAGGTGATCATGGACGGGGGCGGAAGGACTTCGATCGCATACCGGAACACATCGCTGTCGATCTCCGGCTGATCGACGACCAGCGTGCTGCCGCACGCACTGCCGTGTCCACCGAAACGAGCGAATCCGCGGCCTGTCGGACGAGCCCGGATGCCGCTGGACGTGCCCGGACACTTCCGGACAGCGGAATTCGCATGCTGGTACGGAACATCGACTCACGGGGACTCCGGGCGCTTACGGAGCCGAGTCGGCGAGGTCGTTGAGGGCTGCGGCGAGCACCGCCCAGCAGATGGTCACGGTGTCCGCGTCGGGGAAGTGCCCGATCCGGACGTCCTGTCGGGGATGCACGAGATTGCGGTACTGCCGCAACTCCTGGCTGAACCGCTGCGCGTCGGACTGTACCCAGCCCCGGGTGTGGCAGAAGTCGATCAGGCCCTGCAGCGTTCCCGGCACTTGGGCCAGAGCGATACCGCGCTGCTGGACGACCTCGGCGAGCACGCCTTCGAGCGCGCTGCCCATCATGACGACGGAGGCCAGGTGCGCGCCCGCCGCGCGGCAGGTCCTCGCCTCCGCGAAGCGGCGCTCCAACAGCGTCGCCTTGTCCGGGTCGTCGACGAGTTGCGTGATCGCGACCCGCAACTCGACGTCCTCGGCCTGGGGTTTGTCTTCCTCCTGCGTTGCGGGAAGGATCACTGGCAGTCCCGTGCGAAGGCGGAGCTGGAAGCCTTCGAGCCGAAGTATGTCGTTCAGCCTCGTGACGGTCGCTTGATGCACCTCGGGGGGTTCGCCGTGGTATTCGCGCGGGTCGCCGAGCCGTCGCACGAAGCGCGCCAGTTCGCCCGGCTCGTGCCGGTGCGCCGTGAGCGTGTCGACCAGCCAGCCGCGACGGGTTCCGTGGAACTCCGGAACCGCCTGCCAGCCCGCCCGCTTCAGAAGCTTCTCGAGCTGCCAGGCCTGCCGGTAATAAGGTCCGTCGTCACCACAGGCGAGGTCGGCGAGCGCGACGATGCTCCCCTCGTCGACCTCGTGGAAGTCGAACTCCTCGGCCCCGCCACGGTTACGCGCCTCCTCGGTCACGCCCACGCCCCCTCCTGCGCGTCCTGCTCCTGATCGTCGTCCGACCCGGCGTCTTGCTCGGACAGCGCGATCGGGCTCCACTCCGGCACGCCGACCACCGCGGACGGCGCGACTCCCGCCACCACGTCCACGGGCTCGATTCCGAGTTCCGCAAGCCTGTCCCACAGCGGTTCGAGCGCGGCTTGCGGATCGAGCGTGAACGAACTCTCGCGCACCCGCCAGAACTTCCAGCCGACGCGGACGAGTTCGCGTTCGCGCCGAAGGTCTTCGCGTTGCCGGTCCTGGCCCGAGTGCCAGTAGGTGCCGTCGCATTCCACGGCGAGTCGGCCGTTCGCACCGATCACCACGAGGTCGATCCGTCTGCCGCCGGCCGGGAACTGCGGCAGCACCAGGAATCCGCGCTCTCTGATACGCAGGAACACGCGCTGTTCGAAGAGGGAGTCGAAGGGGTGGTGACGCGCGTCCGGGCGCACGTCCGCGAGATCGGCGCCGAGAACGGGCAGCGCGGGCGGCGGCGACTGCATGTAGCGCAGCAGCGAGCTGCGCAGATCGTCCTCCTTCAGACGCGTCGGGTCGACCGAGACGAATAGCCACATCTGGTCCTTCGCCCGGCTGGCGGCCACGTTGTACCGGCGCTGGTCGTCCCGGCTGGTGCGAGCCACCGGCGGATCGGTCACGATCATCGAGAGCAGCACGACGTCGCGCTCGTCGCCCTGGAAGTCCGCGGGCACGCCGACACGCAGTTCGTGCCGTTCGATCTCGGCCTGCTCGAAGGAGTCTTCGATCATGTTTGTCAGCAGCCTGGCCTGGCCGGTGCCCTGCAGCGTGATGACGCCGAAGGTCCGGTTCAGGTAGGCCGGATCGTCGAATAGTTCGCGCAACTGCTCGATGATGCGCTTCGCCTCGACCGGGTTGCGGATGTCCGCGTTGGACCCCTCGGTGTATCCGCCGTCGACCCGCACGACCTTCAGGGGTTCGAGCCGGTCGGCGCCGAACTGGCGTACCGGGTCGAGGGCGCCTTCGTAGAACTGCCGTGAGGACCAGCCGATGATCTCCGGCATGCAGCGGAAGTGCTCGCCGAGCCGCACCGGCAGCGGCGCCATCGTGGTCATCATCTCGTAGAGGCTGTTGCCCGGCCGCAGGCCGTCCCGCAAGTGGACGGGCATGTCCGGGAGCAGTTCCTCCAGGCGCGCGAAGTGGGTCTCGTGCACTCCCCTGCCGCCGAAGCCCGGGACGCACTGGCGGTCGTCGCCGACGATGACCACGCGCGGGGCCAGCCACTGCAGGAACAGCGCCTCGATGCCGACCTGGCTCGCCTCATCGACGATGACGACGTCGAACAGGTCCGGAAGTGCCGGGATCATCTCGACCACCTGGTTGATCGGCATGACCCAGACGGGCACCGCCGACCTGGCGACCTCCATCGCGGATCGGGCCGCAGCCCGCCCCTTTCCGGCGTAGGCGCCTGTCCCCTTGCCGATTCTGGCGACAGCGAGGCGGAAGGCCTGAAGCGCGGACCGCTGTGCCTGCGTCATCCGCTCCTCGCAGTGCCGCCAGGCTTGCGCCGCGGCGAGTTGCGCGGTCACTTCGCGCAAGCTCTGCTCGGCCTCCAGGAGCTCGGCGTTCAGCGCCTGCTCGATGCCCGCCGGTTCCCGGCTCTCCACGAAGTCCGCGGCCCGCGCCCAGGCCAGGGCGGCGCGGATGGCGCCGAAGTCATCCCACCGGGAGTCCGCCGCGGTGCTCGTCAGCAGGCGGGCGAGTGCGGGGTATGCCCGGGCGACCTCGAGCGAGAGCGCGCGGAACTCCGCCTCCTCGGCTTGGTCCTGTCGTATCCGGTCGAGAGTGGCGACCACGGCCGCGTACTCCTCGGCGTCGCAGGACCGGATCGCCAGGACGAGTCGGGGCAGCGATGTCGCAGAGCCCTGTGATCCGGCGGCCTGGTAGAGCTCTTCGGCGAGCGCCTCGAAGGCCTCTTCGAGGCGCAGGCGCTCGGCGTGCGCACGACATTCCCGCAGGGCACATCCGAAACGGTGCCACTGCCGGGGCGTGTCGAGCAGGATGTGCACGCCGTGGGAGGCCAGCGCCGCTCCAGCCTGCCGCGCCGCATCGCCGAATCGCCGAGCCGGCTCGAACAGTTCGGCCCTGGCGTTGTACTCATCCTGCCGGGCCGAAAGGGATCCGCCAGGTTGCGAGACCTCGACGTCCGCATACGCCGCGGCCACGTATTCGAGCGTGAGGGTGGCGTCGAGATGCGCGAGGACTACGTCGATCGCCGCCGGATCATCGGGAACGCGGCCGTTCACCTGGCATTGAGCGAGCAACGGTTCGATCCGGCGTCGCAAATCCTTGACGGACCTCTTCGAGCGACGGCCGTTCTCGGCCAGGTGTGCGGCCCACGCCCGCGCATCAGCGCGGAACACCTCAAGTTCCGCACGTTGGAGCGTCGGGAGCACCGCACCGCCGGGGCCGAGGCGGGCCAGGCCCGTCTGGTCCTGGCGGATGCGCGCGGAATTATCGGCCGCTCGCTGCCAGAGCGTCCCGCGTCGACGTGCGAGCGTGTCCTCCAGCAGCCTGGTACGCCAGTCCCCCACCGGCCAGTTCACCGGGTCCTGTTCAAGGCCGAGTTCGTAGACCGCCGCATTGGCTAGCCCGAGTTGCCGCTCAAGCTCGCTGGTCGTCGGCTCGTCGAGGCGAGCAAGCTGCTCAGTCCACTCCTCCCGGGCCGGTTGCGCGTCGAGTTCACGCAAGACCCTGAGCTTATCGGCATGCCGGAGGAAGTCGCCGGGCGACAGTACACGATCTGCCGGCGGCAGCCATTCTCCCAGGCTGGCAGCGCGCTCGGGGGTGGCCGAGCGAATGAGGTCCCTGAGCCTCTCAAGGTCCGGCAGCAGTTCCTCGGCGCTGTCCGGGACAGGTCGTGGCAGCCAGTCGAGCCTGCCGCGGTCACGCCGCAGCGCCTCGGAGAGCACGGAGAAGGAGCCGGAATAGCCCGGCGCGACCTCCTCGTGCTCGACGGTCTCGGCCACCCGCAGCAGCCGCACCCGCTCCTCGGTCACGGCGATGCGATGCCGCACCTGAACGCGCCGGTCCTCGAGCTCCGCTATGCGTTCGAGCGGATCATCGAGACCTGACCTGGCCAGGTGGTCGGCGAACGAGGTGAGGGTCTGCTCGAGGTCGGAGGAGGCGCCGCCCTTGGCGCGCGTCGTCATGAGCACACACAGTTGCTGGATCTCCTCGGGCAGCTTCTCTCGCAGCACCCGCAGAGCTTGATCCTTCTGACTGGTGACCAGAACGCGCTGTCCTTGAGCCAGCAGGGCCGAGACCAGGTTCGCGATGGTGTGCGTCTTGCCCGTGCCGGGTGGTCCCTGCACGACGACGCAGGTCTCCTCTTCGAGCCTGCGCAGGATGCCGCGCTGCTCCGGGTTGGTCGGCAGCGGGAAGAGAGGATCGGCTCCGAGCGCGGGCAGCGGCGCCTCGGCCGCGCTGCCGAACGGGGTCCCCCACGCCGCCCGCTCCTCCGCGTCGAGCGGCACGACGAGCTGAGCCAGTCCGAGCGGCACCAGCGGATCCGGCCCGGTCAGCGCGGACTCGATCCGGTCGTAGTACTCGACCCACGCGTTGCGGTCCCGCTTGCGCAGGATGATCGCCGGGCTGAGGGTGACGACGGCCTCCTCGGCCTCTCCCCCTGGTTCCGGCCTGATCCATTCGTGATCGAAGCGGCTGGCCCGGTCAAAGGCCAGCCGGCGCCAGTCCTCCAACAGTTCGGCGATCTGCGACGAGAGCGGATGCTGATCGGCGCCGGGCAGCGCGTCGTGGATCGCCGCGATGCGCTCCTCGCCGTAGCCGGGCAGCTCGTGCAGGAAGTCGCGGTCCTCCAGGCGCAGTACAGCCTCTGGATCGAGCCGGACGTCGACGCGCGCCGTCACACGGTCCACGGATATCCGCAGCCGCCGCGTCACCAGGTGGCGGCTGACCCGCGCGCCCGGAACCGGACGCCAGCTCACCAATCCCACGGCGAGCACAGCCTCAAGCACGTCGTCTTGCTGCGAGAGCAGTCGGGCCAGGCTCAGCAGCCGCTTGTAGACCTTCTGCCGGGCACGTACCGGGGTCTCCCGCGCGGCCCAGGCCCGCCAGCTCTCGCTCCACCGTGCGTACTGGGCGCGCAACTCCGCAGCCCGAGCCTCGTCGCTCGTGGACCGGCGAGCGAGCTCGGAACCCGCCGTCCTGGGGCCCCGCTCCTCAGCCGTCTCGCGCAGCACGGGCACCGGCCCCTCGGGATCCTGCACGCGCTTGGAGTCAAGCAGAGCGGCGAGCGTGGGCGGCGGCTCGGGTGCCTTGCCCTGTGCTTCGAACCCCACGCGCAGGAGAAGATTGTCCGGCACGGCGCCGTCAGCCGGCGGCCTGCGCACCGCGATCCCCGGGGGTAGCTCGCCGACCCACTCGACCCGCTGGTAGGAGCGGACGTCAAGCACCGTCCTGCGCCCACTGCGTACGAGTTCTCGCAGGTAGGAGACAAGGCCGACCGTCGACTCGACGACCTGCGCGCTGTCCGCCCGCATCTGCTCCCGCATGCCGGTTCCCCTCCGTCTACGGCTGATCACGGTAGGCATCCGATAATGACGGATGCCCTCCGGCCGCGCAACGGCGGATGAAAGTCTTTGCCCAGGCATTGGGCCAGGCGGGTAGACCCGCTACGCAGCCGTTGTATCGGTACAGCCAGGCGTGCGACACCCCGGCCACGCTCTCCAGCATGCGCCTGCGCTCCGCTTAGGCTTGGATTCGCTGTGAAACGGTGACACCTGCGAACACCGAGGCGGGACGGATCGCGGGGTGACGGGGAGGCGAGCCTTGGCTACGAGTATGAACTCTGCGATACCGCACCTGCTGCGGGCGGTGGAGCTGGAGATCCAGGCGGTGCGGCGGGGAGACGGGGACGGTTCCGCCAAGGCCTCGCTCACCCGTGGGGAGTTCGTCGGGCCGTTCGATTCCGCGGGCCCCGACGGGTCGGCCCGATACGAATACCGCTACCAGTGCCGCACCTGGCCGCCCGAGCTCGACGCCGCCGAGCTCATGGTGCGTCCCGCGACCGGCGGCGGGCCCTGGACTCCCGCGGAGATCACTCTCGCTCCGGACGGTCGTCGCCGGGTGGTGACCGGCGCGCAGTTGGGCTCGTCCCCGCCGAACCTCCAAGTGCGTGAGGACGACACCGCCACGTGGGAGACGCTGGCCGACCGTCTCCGCGCGACGGCGAAGCAGGGGGCCGTCGAACCCGAGGCCGCACGCTGGATCCTGGGCGCCGGCCGGCCGAAGACCGGAACCGAGGCGCATCCGGAGCAGTACGTCCGCGATTGGTCAGGACTGCGACTCAACGCGGAGCAGCGCTCGGCCGTCTGCCGCGCTTTGAGCAGCGACGTGCTCTTCCTCTGGGGGCCGCCGGGAACGGGCAAGACCGACGTGGTCTCACGCATCATCGAGGGCTGCTACCGCCAGGGCCAGACGGTACTGTTCCTCGCGCCGACGAAGGTCGCGGTCGACCAGGGCCTGCAGCGAGTCTGCAGGCTACTCGAGGGCGAGGAGGGATTCGCCGCCGGTCTTGTGCAGCGATCGGGCGAGATCACCCTGCCCACACTGCGCGCCGACTACGGCGACCGGATCCTGGAAGAGGAGATCGCCGCCCGTCTGTCCGCGGAACTCAGGCGGGATACCGACGCGGTCGCGGCGCGGCGAGCCGAGGTCGGAGGGCAACTAGCCCGACGCATGCGAGTCGAGGCGCTGGCCCGGGAACACGGCGACACGGTCCAGATCAGCCGTGGCGAGCAGCAGACGCGCGCAACAGCCCTGGGGATGGCGGCATCGGCCCAGCAGAAGTGCGCCCAGTTGGCCGATGAGATCCAGCGCCTCAACGCCGGATTCGCGTTGCGCAAGCAGGTCCGCCTGGAGAAGCTCGAGGCGGACCTCGCCGAAGCGCGCTGGGTCCTCGGCCAGCAGCAGGCCCTCGCACAATCGGCCGCCTCCAGGCTCTCCGCCGCGGCCCGTCGGATCGCGGAGATCGAACAGACCCTCCGCGCACCGGAGTGCGACGTCGCCGGTCTTCCGAGCATCAACGCGCTCCAACACGAGAGTCAAGTGCTGGAGGCGCGGTCCAAGGAGCTCGGTGAGCAACTCCGCAAGGTCGCCGACGTGGTGCGCGCCCGATGCCGCGTCAAGGGAGCGACCGTCGCCAAGGCGATCGTCTCACCGAAGCTGCTCGACCGCGTCGACGTCGTCGTGATCGACGAAGCCGGCATGGTGAACCTTCCCTCGGCCTGGTACACGGCGGGCCTGGCCGGACGGCGGGTGGTGCTGGCTGGCGACTTCCGGCAGCTTCCCGCCGTGACCAAGTCCGCCGAGGACCGAGACGCGAGCGCCCAGGACCAGAACCACGCGGCCCACTGGATGGCGCGGGACGCGTTCCACGCCGCGGGCTTGGCCGATCAGGGCCGCGTCCAACTGCGCGACCCGCGTCTGGTCGCGCTGCGGACGCAGTATCGGATGCGTCAGCCGATCTGCGACCTCGTCAACACGGTCGCCTACCCGGACTCGCCCCTGCACACCGCACGCGCCGACACCTCCGCGCTCGCCGAACTCTCCGGGCTACTCGACTCCCCGCTCATCCTCGTCGACACCTCCACCCACCGCATCGCCCACCCGAAACGCAGAAACGCCCACCTGTCGAACGAGGTGCACGAGGCGGTGATCCACGAGATCGTCAGGGCTCTGCAATATGACCAGGTGCTCCCCACACGCCGCGCCGAGCCGGGGCCGCGCGGCGCCGCGGCCACTGACCGGCTGGGCGTGATCTCGCCCTACCGCGCGCAGGCCAAGAACCTCTCCGCCAGCCTGAAACACCGCTTCGGCCAGGGACTCGACGGGCTGGCCGACACCGTCCACCGGTTCCAGGGCAGCGAAGCATCCATCGTCATCTTCGACACCGTGGCCGGAGCCGGGCGCACGCCCGGGCAGTTCTACGCCGGCACCGACCTATCCTCGACCACCTGCCGACTGCTCAACGTCGGCCTGTCCCGGGCCCGCGACCACCTGATCGTCATCGCGGACGTGGCCTACCTGCGCAAAAATGTGCCGCCCGGGCCCACCCTCGCCATGCTCGACCATTTGGAGCAACACGCCTTCACCTGGCCGATCGAACGCCTCGTGCCCATCCGAGAGGCAGCCGAACTCGGCCGTCTCTCGGCCGAGGAGCTCTCCCGCCCCGCGTTCTTCCCGGCGGACGAGGTCGACCGGGCCGTGGCCTGGGACCTCGCCCACGCACAACGCAGCATCGAGATCTTCTGTGCATTCTTCGCGAAAACCGCGATGGACCGCTGGCTCCCGCAGCTCGGCCAACGCGTCGCGGAAGGCGTCGCGGTAACTGTCTACACCCGGCCGATCGAGGACGAGAAAGGCCAGACGCACGTCGAGCGGCTGCGCAGCGCGGGTTGCGCCGTGCAGTTCCGCGAACGCATGCATGAGAAGGTCCTGATCCTCGATGACGACGTGCTCTGGCACGGTTCGCTCAACCTGCTCAGCCACACCGGATCCCGCGACCTGATGATGCGCCTGACCGACAGCTCGGCGTGCGGCCGCGTCCGCCGGATCCTCGAACACGCCAGAGAGGACAGGCCCGCCTGGCGTCCCGCTGGCGGAGGCGGACCCGCCACCGGTGCGAGCACGACCGCGGCAGACCAGGGCTCGATAGGACCGGGGAGCGTTCACGACGGCAGGCTGTATCTCTCAGTCCCCTACGACCAGAAGGACGAAGCGAAGAAGACCGCCCAGGCCCGCTGGGACGGCGCTCGGAAACTGTGGCACGTCGACGCGACCCGCTACGCCGACCCCGCCTCCGCGGACCACCAGACGATACGCCGCTGGCTGCCGTGAGCCCGGCTTCGTCGGGTGAGCGCGAGTGCCACCTCACCGAGGAGGCCGCCCCCGAGCGTTCTCCACAATGGGTTCGTAGACCTTTGAAATAGGAACGCCCCGGCCGCTGGTACGCCGCCGCGGCACCAGTGCAGCGACGGCCCTGCGGTCCGAGCAGGCCTCGAAAGCTATTGCCCGCAGGGAGTCGCGGCCTTAAGCGCAGGTCACCTTGAGGCAACGCTGAGTGTCGGTGCCATCTCGCATGATCCTTAGTGTAGCGAGATGGTCACTGGGTGCGGTGCCGTGTCGGCGGGGCTGCGGAGGGAGGCGGAATGGTCGACGAGTGGGACCTGCCGGTCGATCCTGCCACCTGGGATATCTCGATCCCTACCGATGACGCCTCGATCGTGCGGCGTCGGCGCGCGCTCGCACCCATCCAGGTGCTCACCGAGATCGAGCGGACCAAGACGAGCCTGGACGGAGACTTCTGGCGACGCTACGACCTGTTCAACATCGCGCTTGCTGTGATCGATCAGGTGGCGTTGGCGATGGGCATCTCCGCGGGGCGGACCTGGGAGGAGACCGTCGAGTATGCGGTGGGGCAGGCCGCGCGCCAGGCGCCTGACGCGGATCGCGTCCAGTGGTTGGCGGTGGCGGAGCGGGTCGTGGTCTCGCTCGTGACCGTCGACGTGGAGACCGTCCCTTACCTGGTGCACTCTGCCGCCGGCCCGGGTTGGAAGGCGCAGCGCTTCCGGCTGCTTTACGTGCGTTCCAGCGCTGAGGGAGCCGAATACCTCGGGGCTTCGGAGCAGGCCATCAACATCTTCATCGACGCGCTCGATCTGGATATTGAGGCCGCGCAGATCGCGAATGAGGCGCAGTTGGCCGCGTTGATCGCACGCGGCGCGGTGGAGTCCGCGGTGCAGATCGCGCGGCATGCCCGGTACCGGTCGATCCAATACCAGGAGCGCATTCGCCGGATCATCGCCGACACGCTGATCGATCCGGACACCCATGATTGGATCGAGGAGGTCCCGGCGCTGCTCGACGGAGCGCTCACGCACGTCCGGGAGCGCCTGGACGCCGAAGCCGCGCTGTTGGAGGCGGTGGCCGAACGTCGCTTCTCCGCACAGGACCGGGGCCGGTTGGAAGCGGCGAATCAGCTGATCGAGATCCTGCGCGAATGCCGCCACCGCCACAACGAACTGCACACGCACCTGATCGGAGCGCGCACCCGGCTGCGCGAGTCCCTGGACGATCGGTTCGCACGGCCGCCGCGCTCCACTCATCGCGCGCACATCGCCGGCGACCTGCTCAATCCGTACCTGTCCAGGGTCACCTCGTCGGCCGCGGTCATGGCCGACCGGATGCTCGCGACGCTCGGCGGTACCGCGACCAGGTGGCTGCCCCCGCTTGCCGCTCTGACCGGCGAACTGTGCGCGCCGACCCGTGTCCCCGCGCCCGGGGAGGAGTACGTTCCGCCGCGGTTCGACGAGGAGGACCAGCCGGAATGGTGGGAAGCCTACGAGGAGACGGCGGAGTCACTTCTGGCGGCGATCGACGAGCCCGTCCGCCTCTCCGCTCTACTCGCCCGTGTCGATGGTCTCGCAGCGCGCGTCGAGGACGCTGACGGCGAGCCGCTGGAGCCCGGGCTCCTCGCCGCGTATCTCGTGCACGCCGCACATAGGGCGTGGGCGCCTCGTCTAGCCGGGCGCTCGGCCGGGGATCGCGTACTGATCGCGGTCGACACCGGCGCCCAAGTGGACACCGGTCGGGTGAGCTCGGCGGATCTGCTGCTGGTCCCCGGTGATCTCACGACGGACATCGCCGACGCGGGCCCAGGGCGGCGTTCGCGCGCCGAACCCTCCGCCCCCGTGTGGGACGAGGAGGAGCGGGAGGTGATGGGGATATGAGCGCGGCAGATGACGCCTTTGATATCGGCAGGCTGCTGGGGTGGGCGGCCCAGCCCAGGGAGACGCCGGGACGCCAGGAGGACTACTTCCGGGTGGTCTCCAGGTACCGCGGTGAACCGGACTTCGCCGCCGAGGTCGACGCCGTACTCGCCGGCGCGGGGCTGCGCGTGGTCGTCGACGAGCGCGACGGCGCAATCGTCGTCGCGGAACAGGACTCACCGCTACGAGTGACGGTCGCCGACATCATGAAGCGCGCCCAGCCCTACCACCGGGCCGTGGTCGGCGCGGCGCTCCTCGCCGTCGCCCGTGCGGCCTACCCCGACCCGGCGATGCTCGATGACCCCGACCGGGTCGCGGTGTTCACCACGCAGTCCATCGTCGACGCCATGGACCGGGCCGCGCAGGTCCACGCCGATTCGGTTGCCGAAGACGCGGATTTGGAGGAGGGGCAGGTTGAGGTCTGGCGGCGCTGGGAGGCGCTGGCCGAGGCCCGGCCTAACGCCCGTCGGCGTTCCACCAGCGACCGCCCGGGGGCGGTCAACCGGGTGTGCAGGTTCCTTGCCGAGACAGGGCATCTGACCGCACGCGGCGAGACGGACGGCGGCACCTGGCTCGCCCGCCCCCGCTTCCGCCACGCAGTGGCGGCATTGTGCGAGGACTCCGAGCTATACCGGCTCGTCAACGGCCTGGCCGAGGAATCCGACGAGAGCCGGAGCGATACGGAGCCCGGCGCGGACGGACAGGAGGCCGCTGATGACGAGTGAGCCGGTCAACGGAGCCGACGTGTCGTATCGGGCGCTCGGCGCGGATGTATTCGCCGATGAGCCCACGCCTGTCGAGCAGTTGCCAACCCCGCCGCTGCGGCTGCGGCGGGTGCGTCTGCAGTCAGTCGGCCCCGACGGGGCGCGTTTCGACCCATTGGACCTGGACTTCGCGACCCGGGACGGTGCCGCGGCGCGGGTGCTGCTCTCGTTGACCAACACCGGTGGGAAGTCCACCTGGATCACCCTCGTCTCCAGTCTGATCGTGCCCGCTTCCCGAGCGCAGATCGCGGGCAAGATCCTGGGCGACTACGTGCTGACCGGCGACACCGCGCATATCGTGTGCGAGTGGGAGGACGCCACGACCGGAATCCGGACGGTCACCGGCACCGTCATGGAGTGGAAGGACGGGCGCCGCCAACCGGGCCACAAACAGCGATCGACCACGAACATGCACCGCGCCTGGTATCTGTTCCGCACCGGCCCGGGTCTGCCCGGCATTGACGACCTGCCCTTCATCATCGGCGAACGCCGCGCGACCTTCGAAATGTTCTGCGTCGCCGCCGGGGAGCTGGTGGCCGCAGAACCGCGCGCCCAGTGGGTGATTACCCGCATCCAGCAGGAATGGACCACGACGCTCGAGCAGCGTACGAGCATTGATCCGGTGCTGTTCGGCTACCAGATGCGGATGAACGACTCCGAGGCGGGCGCGGAGAAGCTGCTCGCGACGTTCGACTCCCCGGACAATGTGGTGCGCTTCTTCGTCGCGGCGCTCAACGACGACCGGGAGATCACCGACTTCACCTCGAAGCTGAAGCCCTACGCCGAGCTGGCCGGGCAGCGCCGCACCCTGCAGGCGCTCGCCGGATTCGGCGAGCAGGTCGCCCCGCGCATCGAGCTGATCGCGCAGCGCAAGACGGTCGCCGACGCTGCCTCCGCCGTGGCCCTCGGCGCCCGGATCGCCGGCGGTGAGCACTGCGCCGCGTTGGCGAACCGGATCACAGCTGATCGGGCAACGCTGGAACAGTTGGCGAACGACGCGACGCAGGCTGCCGCTGCGGCCGCCGCTGCCCGCCGCGAGTACGGGCAGATCAGCGACATCCGTCTGCAATTGCAACTCGAGCTGGCCCGCGTCCGCCTGACCGAGACCGTGGACGCCGAGCGCGGAACGACCGGCAGGGCGAAGCGCGCGGCATTCGAAGCCGTCGCTTGGGAAGCGGTCGACACCGTCCTCGAAGTCGAACTTGCTCGGCAGGAGCGCACCGCCGCGCAACTCGCGTACGACGCCGCCGACTCGGGCCTTGCCCCACTGCGGGACCGCGTCGTGCAGGCGGCCGCCTCGCTCGCCGGTCGCCTCGACGCACTGATTGCCGAGGCGGAGGCAGCTGCCGAGACCGCGGACGGAGAGATCGAAGAGGGCAAGGGCGCGCAGGAGGATGCTTTTGAGCGCCGATCGGCGGCCGAACGCAACCGGGAGCAGGCCTCGAGGCGGCTTGAGGCGATCCAGGAGAAGACGCGGCTTGCGGACGAGGCTGTCACGGCGGCGTCCACGGCCGGCTGGTTGTCGGTGGGTGAGCAGGCGCAGGCCTGCCTGCGCCGCTGGACGGAAGCAGCAAGACAGGCCACTGATACGGTAGAGCGCGAGGAGGCCGATGCCGCGGCGCATGAGGCCGCGTTCGACGACAGCAAGGCCGAGCTCCAATCGCTCGATCTGGCGCTGATCGGGCTCCGTGAGACGGCGCAGCGGGATCTGGAGCGGCTGACCGCGTTCGACAAGGAACTCGCGGCGCTCGGGGACGACTCGACAGTAACCGCGCTACTCGGCGACACACCGGCCGACACCGACGACGCCCAACGCGCCGCGGACCTCGCGACGCATGCCGCCGAGGCCGCCGACGCCCGCGCCAGAATCCACGGTCACCTCGCTGCGGCGGCGCGCGAGGAACTGGCCTACCTAGACGAGACCGGCACCACGCCGGCCGGGCCCGACGTCCTGAGCGTCCTACGCAAGCTCCTGGAGGAGAGAATAGGGGCGGTGTCCGGGCTGGAGTGGATCGAGCGCAACGTCGTCGATCCAGACGCGCGCCCGGCGTTCATCGCGGCCAGACCCGATATCGCAGGCGGGGTCATCGTCTCGGACCCGCAGCGGTTCAAAGACGCGGTGACGCTCCTGGCCGACGCGGCGCTGACTCTGCGCATGCCAATCGCCGTCACCACTGCACCGTCCTCGGCAGAGCCGATCGAGGTCCACGCGCGAGGACCGCGTTACATCGTGCTGCCGCATCGTGCTGCATGGGACCGCGACTGGGCCGCCTCGCTCCGCGACGAACTGGAGGGCACAGCGCTCCGTGAGGGCAACGCCGCGGCCGACGCGCACACTTCGGCACGTCGGCACCGCACTGCTGCAGCAGCCTGCCTTTCCTTCGTGGCCAGGTGGCAGGATTCCAATAGCGCGGGACTGGCCGCCGCGTCAACGACCTCGCTAGACGCGGTTTCGGAGTCCACGCGCAAGCGCGAAGACATAGCCGATAAGCAGGACGCGCACCGCGACCTCGCCCGCCAAGCGCGCACCCACGCCGGGCAAGCCCGCGAACACGGCCGGACCGCGCAACAACACGCGACTGACGCCACGGCTCTGATCGAAGTCGTCGCCGAAGCCCGGACCGCCGAGCCGCACCGTACCAGAGCCGAGGCTGCGCGCGCAGATGCTTCGCAGCAGTTTGAGAACGCCAAGGACGACTTCGCCGCCGCCAGTGACCGGATTAAGAGCGCGATGCAGACCGCTGCCCAAGCCCGCGCCAACCGGCAGAACTGGCAGAGCGAACGCAACAACCTGGGAGTCGAACAGGCCGGCGAGGATCCAGGAGGCAACCTCAGCGTCGTCGAAGCGGCGTTCAGGTCGCTGCGCGACGAGCTCTCGGCCGCCGAGCAGGGCCTTATCGAAGCGGAATTCCTCAAGCGCACGCAGCGCAGGCTCGCCGACGCCCTCGACAAACGCGACCGCTTCGAGGACAACGTGCTCGCACTCGCCACCGAGCTCTCGGCCACCATCGCGGCGTCCTCACGCGAATCCCGAAGCCTCGCCCAAAGTCAAGCCAAGGCGGATGCGAGCAGCGCCGAGACCGCACGGCTGCGCGCCGCGCATACGCGCGAACTCGCCGAGAAGGCCGTGCGGGACGCGACCCCGCCATCCGGCGACCGCACCAACCATTTCGATCTCGCCAACGCGCCGCGCTGGCGGCCCGACGACCCTTCACACATCCCGGATCTGCTGGCAGCGTTGGAGGTGTACAACGAGGAGGTGCGCACCCGACGCGACGAAGCCGAGCAGGCCGAGAGTGACGCCGTCGAGCTGCGTGATGCCATAGATGCCGACATCACGGCGTTCGGCGACACGATCGCCATGTGGCCCGCCGACCCCGCGCCCACCGAACGTGCATACACCGGTACCAAGGCCGATGCTCGCGCGCAGATGCTCTCCCTGATCAAAGCCCTGCGCGAAGCGGACAGCTCGGAACGCCGAGCAGCGGGCGAACTGCGTGACGCGGTCACCGCGGTGCGCTCGAGCGCGACCGACGCGCGCTGGCGCGAACTCGACGCGCCAGCGGCCGTGCGAGTGCGCTCCCTGTCCGAAATCGAACTCGTGGCCGAGTCAGCGATCCTGGCCCGCCGGGTGCGATCAATGGGCGAATCGGCCGCCGCGGACCTCGCGAACCTGGACACGCATCGCACGATCCTGCGCGACAACCTCGTTGCGCGATGCCGGGAGCAGCGGCGCCTGCTGCGCGAGGTTAGCCGTGCTTCCCGGCTCCCGCACGGGCTCGGCGAGATCTCCGATCAACCGGCCATCAAGATCCGTTTCGACGACGCGCCGGACGACGAAGCCGCTACCCGGCTCGCCGACCGGATCGACATCTGGGCGGGCGAACTGGCGGACAATCCGAAACGCGCCAACTCGGCGGACGTGCGCGCCCGCTGGCTGGCCGACGCCGTGCGCGACACGGTCCTCGAACGCACCCGGGCGGGCGCGTGGTCCATCGAGATCCTCAAACCGCGCATCGACGGCAGGGCCGTCTACTGTCCGCCCGAGCGCATTCCCCACGAGTTCTCCGGCGGGCAGGTCCTCACCCTCGCCGTGCTCGTCTACTGCGCGCTTTCGGGTGTGCGCAGCGCGCACCGGCCCGGAGGAGCCCGTCCGCCGGGGGCGCTGATCCTGGACAACCCATTCGGCGCCGCGTCCAACGAGACGCTGATCGCGATGCAGCACCAACTGTCCGCCCGCACCGGCCTCCAACTGATCTGCGCCACGGGACTGCACGACCCCGGCGTCGACGCCGCGTTCACCGGCCCCGGCTCGGTCATCGCCAAGCTGCGCAACGACGGAGACATCCGCCGCAACCTCTCCTACCTACGCCTACGCAACCGCGTCGCGGACGGCATCGATCTGCACGCGGCGATCACAGCCGACCGCGACACCACCTCTCCGCAGAACTGGGTCGACGCGACTACATACGAGATCCGCCGATGACCGAGACCGCCCGACCCGCAGAGGTCTCCGCTCTCGCCGACGCTCTGCACGCCACGCAAGCCGTCCGCGTACCCCTCGACACGATCTGGAAGCTGTGGACCCGGTCGGCGCCACGGCTGATCGGCGCAATCAATCAGACTACTGAGCTGGAGGCGGCTCTTCGCGACCTCGCAGAGCGCGGGATCATCAAGCTTCCCGTGGCGGCATGGGACACCTCGACCGAACCGCCGCTACCGCGCTCGGTCACCGTGCCGGCCGCTCGGCGCGTGAAACGGGCCCGCGGATGGGTGAGCTTCCCCTGGCGCCGTGAACTTGGCTGGGCCGCCTCCCTCCCTTCCTTGTCGGACGCGCTCTTCGACGACCTGGTCGCGATCAACGACTGGCTGGCTCGCGCGGGAGCGACCGCGCAACTGCTCCCGGTGCGTTATCGATCGGCGGAGATCTTCGGCAACGAGAAACGACTCGAGGCATTGGCGCGCACCGGCCTGTTCGGTGCGGGCAGGCTCAGCTTCGAACTGCTCGCGTGCGTGCGGCGCGCGGCGCCGCTGCCCGCCGCGCTCGTCGGCGACGGCCCGGACCTGTTGGTCGTCGAGAACAGCGACACCTACTGGGTGGCCGTCGATGTGCTCGGCGGCCTCACGGACCAGCCCGTGGGCGCTGTCGCCTGGGGAAGCGGAGAGACTTTCCCGTCCCAGGTCCAGACCCTCGGCGTGGATGTGGGCGGCCGAGGCCCGGTCACCGGCCGGTGCTGGTACTGGGGCGACCTCGATCCGGCCGGACTACGCATCGCCGCCGCCGCGGCCGCCGAAGCGCAGACAGCGGGCATCGCGCAGATCCTGCCAGCCATGGAACTGTGGGCGGCGATGAGCGCACAGCCGGTCCAGCAAGCGGGGAAAGTGGATTGGTCCGGGGCGCAGGGACGGCGCTGGCTGAGCGTGGAACTGTGGGACCGCCTCGCGGGCGTCCGTGCGGCACAAGGCCGTGTCGCACAAGAGGCGGTCCCACCGGCGGCAGTCCACGACTGGGCCACAGGTCTAAGCTGAGGATCTACTCACCGCACCGGACGGGTCGAGATGCGCTCACAGGGCCCGATCAACCCCTGCCAAGTGCTACTTTCACTGCTCGCTGCGATCCCCTGTCTCCCGCCCACAGCGACCGTGTACCCCCGCGCAGCATCTGAAGCGCTTGATCGGGCATGGCCACCATCTCCGGATTCTCCCCCGTCGCCCCAGCCCTACCGGCGCCGCACGCTCTTGAGCGGCGCCGCCGTCACGAAGTCCCCGGACCGCTCATGCCGCGCGTGCTTTGCGTGCACCAACGTCGTGCGAGCTGATCCGCTCAGCTCAGGTGCGCGACCGGCGCGGGTGGCTTGCCGGGTGTGGAGGCCGAGGAGCATGATCCCGTGGCCATGCCGTCCGCGATCGAGTACGCCTGCGAGACAATCCCCGCTTCCTGATCGATCGCGGCGTTCGTCGTCGTGATCACGGAGCTCACCGCCTGGGTGCCCTGGGCTTCGGCGCTGGAGGGGTCGGTGGGCACAGGCGAGCTGAGTTGCTGGAGCGCTTGCGCGTCGGCTTGGACGTCCTGGACGTCCTTCCGGACGGCAGCCACGTCCCGGGCGACCGTGTTCACGTTGTTGTACAGCGCGGTCTGCTCGTCGTTGTAGATCGTCGTCGCGGCGTCGTTGTAGACGGTCGTAGACGCGTTCGTGCAGTTCTCGCCGCCGCCCTGCGCCGCGTCGGACTTCTCCTGGGCAAGGTCGCTATCAGTTTGGCTGACATCGCCCTGGGCCTGCTTGACGTCGCCCGCCAGGTTCCCCGAGTCCTCCTGGAGCGTGCCGAGGTCGGCGGAAAACTGCTGATCAGCCTGCTGGACTGCCGCCGAGTACGAGGCGGACGCGGCTGCCTGCGCCGACGCCGAAGCCGCTGCGGCAGCAGACGCCGCCGAGGCGGAGGCCTGGGCCTGCGCGTCCTGCTGCTCAGCCCCGGGATCCTCAACCCAGCCGTTCTGCTGGAGCCCGGCGCACAGCCCCTGGCCGAGTACCTCGCCACCGCCGTCGCGCACGGTCAGCACCAGCGAATTGCCCGAGGTCATGACGCACACCGTACTCAGCGACGAGTCGGGGCTCTCCACCTGCCAGAAACCACCGTCAGCTTGGGAGAGCTGCTGGGCGAAGGCCGAACAGGAAGGCGCGTCCACGTGCGCGGACGACACCAGCGTGGCCTGAACACCCTCCCCGGACTCGCCGTACGTGCACGTCTGCGCTGGAGCGTCCGCCTCAGGCGTGATACTCGGGGTGGCGCCTGCCCTCGCCGCGCTGGCCGTCACCTCGACTAGCGGCGCCGTGCTGCCCACCTTCTGCGTCCCGCCGCCGAGCGCCGTGTACATTCCGAATCCCGCGCCGACCCCGAGCAGCAGCATTCCAGAAGCGATCCCCGCCATGACCTTCCGCTCCACTGTCCCCACCTCTTCGAATCCGACGTGCAGCAATCCGATGTACTACACGGCGCACGGCTCACCGCGCAGGACAAAAGCGGGTTCGTGACGTAACCGAAGCACTGTCCGGCACGCCTTCCGCAGGCCGCCAATCGCGTTTCCGCTGTACTGTCTCGCGCGCGACGAGGTCGCCGCTTTCGTTACCGCTGCTCCGGCGCGTACCGTGAACCACCCATGCCGACCGAAGCCGGCCGGGCGCATCTCAATTGTCTGGACCTGCCCATGGGCACGCTGGTATCTCCGAGCTGGGAGAGAAATCGGTTCATGCCGCCTTCTCGGTGCACCGACAGCACTCGCCCGTCGAACGCCACCGTCGCGTGCACACGCCCGTGCGCCATCACTGACCCCGCCGCTGGAGTGTTTGCTTCGCTCATATATCAAGCGTGCACTCAGACCACACGCGACGCATTTTGTCGAAGTTCTCCTGAAGCGACGCCGCAACACTACTTTTCCGGTGCCGCCGCGGGAGAACCGGCCGAGTGCGCGATGACTCGCGCGAGATCTTCCGGCCGCACGAGCACCTCGCGCGCCTTGGCCCCCTCGGACGGCCCGACGATGCCGCACGACTCCAGCGCGTCCATCAACCGCCCGGCCATGGCGAACCCGACCCCGAGTTTCCGCTGGAGCATTGAGACGGAGCCGAACTGGCTGGAGACAATGAGCTCGATTGCACGGCGCAGCAGATCAGCAGGCACCTCCTCGCGCGGCGCTGCGTCCTCGACTGCGCCCACAGGCTGCGCCAGCTCGATGCTGGGCCGGAGTGAAACTGTCCGGCACTCCGCGAGTACCCGCTCCCGTACCCCGGTGGCCTCGGCCGCCCGAAATCGTGGCCACCGAGCATGCCCACGCCCGCCTGCGCGCAGCACGCCGAGCTCGACCAGCCGCCACATCACGCGCACCGTCACCTCCGGCGAAAGCCCGAAGCACTCGCACACCGTTACCGCCGAGCCGGTTTGCTGGCTGACGACGCACTCCGCCGCGTCCGCCACCAGCTCCGCCGGAAGCGCATCCAGCGGGCCGACGCTCGGCGCGGCGAGTAGCCATGGCCGGTCCGCCACGCATTGCGCCACGAGTCGGCGGCGAACGAGTTCCTCGCTCACGGGGCGCCGCTCGAACTGACGGGAAAGTACGAGTTCGGGATCCAGCCGGGCGAGGACGCTGGCAACGTGCGCATCGTATAGGCGATCGGTGAGCAGGTGCCGTTCGCGGAGCTCCTGGAGCACGGCGAGGCCGTCCATCGCGGCGGCGTAAGCAGCAGCTTCGGCGGCAGCAAGCCTCTGACCGGCAGATAGCTGAGATTCCCCCACCCGACCCACCATAGCGAGATTCCGGTACCGCATCAGTGAATGCGGCAGATCTGGAAGGATGCAGGGCGCATCGGCAGAATGGCCATGTTCGGCTCAGCGCACGTAGTCAATCTGCGATCCTTGGAACGTGACCGAGCAGCCGCACTCGTACAGCGTAACGCTCCCGCTGGTCGCCAAGTGCGCATCGTGTAGCAAGACACAGGCGGTCTTGGGCGAGGGGGTGTGTGCGGAGTGCGGCGAACCGCTTCCAGCGGACCAGGTGAAAATGGTACGCGCCGCGGTCAAGGAACGCCGTGCCGCATTTAAGGCAGCACTCGAACGCTTAGGAACGCGAGTCGAGGCTCAGTCGGAGAAGCTGGCATCGTTCGAGACCAGAGGCGTGCCGTTAAGCGACCGGGACCATCTCATCCAGGTGATACAGCCTGCCTTCGACTGGATCGGGGATCGGAGCCCGAGGGTGAAGCAAGTGCTCGAGGGCTCGCTCTGGGATCCTTCAGAGCCTGAGACACGCGCCTACTTCATGAGCCTCCTGAAGGAGTTGGACTCGAACCTAGCGCGGATCGAATCGCTTCGTTCGACGATGCCGCCGACTTTGTGGCGCGGCGTCCATCGTGCCCTGGTCCGCTCGGCGATGAACTTTGTCCGCGCTCAGTCCCGGATGGCTTCGATCATCATCGCCGCCGACTACAACCAGGCCGTCAAGCTGCGCGAGCAATTCGATCGCTACACGGCAGAGGCCACACGCCATGCTGAACAGGTCGGCCGCCAGTTCCAGCTGATCAGGCAATCCTTCGGCGACGGCCCGTTCAAGTCCGACGGATCGATCGACTTCGCCACGGCCGCCTGGACCGGCGTCGGTGCCGCCGTCACCTCGGTCAAGCAGGCTGCGCAACTCGTCCGGACTGCCTTCGCGGGGGTTCCCAGTGTCGCGACGCTCCCCGAGCAGTATGTCCTCGCCTTGCTCCCACCGCTCTCGATGGGCGCGCGCACCGCTGATCACGAGCTGCTCATCGCGCGAGCACGGGCGTTGCGCGATGTCCTTGATGCCGCGGACGCATCAGGAGCTTGGATCGCCGATTCTGAACTACTGATCTCCCACTTCAGCACAGGGACTGCCCGGATCTCCGAAGAGACCGAACGGCTCGCGCAGCAATGGAAAGCAGGCCTTCCGCGCCGACACGTAGTTCGTTCGGTTGTCGAGGCCTACCGCGAACTGGTCGAAGGGGCGTTGCGAGACCTTGGTGGCATCGTGCTGACCGCCAGCCGGGCAAGTCGTGGGGAACCCGACGGGCAGTACGCCCCCGAGGTAGTCGACGGCATCCAATCAGGAGAGGTCGTCGAAGAATTCATCCGCTTGGGCGCGCCATGTGCCAACAACATCGACATGCTCTACCGCAACGCAAGCGCTCACGCATCGCATGCTATGACGGACAACGGAATTACGTTCGAGCAACGGCGGATCGAGAACAAGCGAACCGTAAACCTGCGTACGGAGACCCTCACGGACGATCAGTTCGTGGAGCAGTACCTTCTTCTACACGAGATGCTCCTAGCTCTCCAGCTCGCCTTGTACCCTTGGCTCGCATCGCACCCGGACGCGGCTGTCCAGGCAGCATTCGCTGCCACGCCGTCGTCGCCACACGTCGTTGAAAGCACGCTCAGCTTGCTCGGCGGACTTGCCGGTCTTGGCAGTGTCGAGGTCTCGATCGACGATGATCGAATCTTGATAACCGGCACACCAAGGGGCGTCATGACCGACCAGGCCATGATCAATGCACTGAGCTTGGTACCCGCAGCGTTTTCAGCCGAGCCTGCCCGGAGCACCGTGGTCCTTGCCCTTGTCGGGCTGCGTCGTGTCGAATTCAAGCGGACGGAGTTCGTCCTCGATGATCAGATCTTCACCGCAGAGGGCCGGGCCCAAAGCGGATTGACCTCCGCGCGTTGGCTCCAGGAAAGCACCGGGAAGTTGAGCGACTATGCCCAGGCCACATGGGTCACACTCGCCCTGACTGAACTGCACTTTCGATGCTCCGAGCTCGCCCCCAGCGACCGTCAACACTCAGCTTCGCTCGCAAAAGAAGCCCTCGCTCGGCTGGACGAAGTCCTGCCCGAGACTGCTCGCAGCTCTCTCACGCAAGCCGCGATTGGCTATCTCACTGTGCTAGCCACCTACCTTGAGGACCCGGCGGCACACAGCGCTCTGCGTCAACGCGCGGCCGACTCCGTAGCGGAGGCTCACCGCATCGGAGAGTTGGCTCGGAGCGTCCGCGACTCCGGCGGCGACCCCGCCACCTCTGAGTGAGGTCCGCTACAGGATTGGACAGGACCGCCCGCCACAACAACGCATCTCCCGACCGAGAGGCTGTTTCTGCGATGGGCGGCCGCCTATTCCGAGAGCAAACTCGACACTGATACGGTCTACGCCCTATATGAAGAGACTGGACGCCTGCGACTCAGTCTCGGCAAGGGCGGACCATGGCTCCGGGCTCACGTGGCTCCCGATGCTATCCACCACTACCTCGTTCCGGATCCGGCGAGCTACTCCTGACCGGACAACCTGAACGGCCGAAATGGCAAGATCCGCTGGGTGAACGCAGTTATCGCCGTGGAGTGCACCGGCCTGCTCGCGTTGGCGAGGCCGGAACGTCGGCGAGCGGCCCGTATGTGCAGGTAAGTCCGTGTGCCGCACGAGCAGCTCGGCAGGATCAGTCCTTGTGCTTCAGGCGGTAGCCGAGGGCCGCGTTGATCTCCCGCCACTGTTCATCGGACCACGGTGGGAACGAATCCACCCACCGCCGCGCCCAAGCTTTGAGATCCTCGCTGTCCTCGTCATCCTCCACACCGGTCTCAGACGACGAGTCGGTGACCTGCCCGGGCCCACCGCGGTCAGGCTCCGACCTGTTGGGCTGGTGCGTCACCGAGTGCCGCCTCCCCGCTTAGTCGCACGACCCGTACCCGACCCTGCACGGCCGGTAGCGGCCGTGCTCGCTGGCTCAGGCGCCACCGGAATAGCGTTCTGTGGATCCAGCCTGATCGCGGTGGCACGGTACACCACCCCGGCACGGCCATCACGCTCCCAAGGAGCAGCCTCCAGGCCTTCGACCACCACCGGCTGCCCCTCGACCAGACCTGTGGGTTCGCCCGGAACCTGCACGTCCAAAACGTACGCCCGCCGTTCCCCGGCTACCTTCACCAGGATGCCCACCAGGTAGAGCGGCTGACCGGTCGCCAGATCCATCCGCGCCTCCCCGGTGTGGATATCCGTACGCACCTCGGGCAGTGAGGTGCACAGCCAACCGAACAGTCTTTGTTGATCAACAGGAATATTCCGCAGCGTCATGGCGCACAGCTCCTCCGGAATCTCGTAGGGATACCGCACCTCGTCGTGCTTCCCGGACACAGCCTTTCCCGTCGAGTCGGCAGGTAGCCCGAAGTCGCCCCACATTCACGACGACGAGTGAGGACGAACTGAATCGCCACAGGTTCAGCGCGGCTCCTTGGGCACTCGGTCAGCGAACCGCCCTGGCTTCAGTCCACGGATCCAATCATCGTGTGCCGCCACAATTCGAGGGGCATCTCAGGTGAGCCCGTTGCCCTGGATAACCGACCGCGCATGCTTCAGCCGACCGGCCGTGTTATCCGAGCGCCTCCCACCCCAGGACTCACGCATCAACCAGGGTTTTTCCACGCAGCACCATCGAACAATCATCACCTGCCGGTGGGTAGTCCAATCGCTCGGCATCGCTTGCTGAGACACGCCGTTCAGGCGGACAACGGTGATCATCGCAGGCGCCAGCCAAGGTCACGATTGGTCTGCCTGCCCATGAGGAATCTCGGAGGGTTCATCGATGACGTCGCGGCACGCGTACCGGCGGGGTGGCCTCGAGCGCTGTACGCGCTGGGCGAGCTGCCCGGCGCGAGTGAATGAGTTACACGAAACGATCTTCACCATCCAGCGTGATGTCCGCATTGTCGCCTTGGTGCTCACCAACGTCGCCGATGATTGCACCAAGATCGGTAATGGTTTTTCAGCTCACCCTGGCAGGCAAGGTAAGCGGCGACTCCGGTGGCGGGGGGTGCCTCGCTCCAGCACGGTTACCTGTAGGCGGACTCGCTGCGGCCTTCGTTGCGGCTTCGGGTCACGCTGGAGGCCAGCGCGGCGCGGGAGGACGCTCCGGTCTTGCGGTAGATCCGGGAGAGGTGGGTTTCAACAGTGCGCGGGCTGAGGTGGAGCTTGGCGGCGATCGCCTGGCTGCTGAGACCTTCCGCGATCAGACCGGCGATCTCCCGCTCGCGGTTGGTCAGCTCGGCGAGTTCGCCGGCCGGCTCGGGCCGGGTACCGAGGACGGCCGGGCGTATGTGTTCGGCCAGCCCGGCGAGCAGGCGTGCGCCGCCTTCCGAGCTCAGCCGGTATCCGTGGTGCCACATCACGGCCGCGTCGGCGGCGTCGCCCGCGGCCGCCCTGTGCCGGGACGCGAGGAGCAGGGACTGTGCCTCGAGGAGCGTCGCCCCGGACTGGGCGCTCTGCGTTGCGGCCGCGGTGAACAGTTGGGCGGCCCCGACCGGGTCGCCGAGGTGCGCGGCGACTTGGGCAAGGCTGCGCAGTGCCGCTGCACGCTGGGTGGGCAGACCCAGTTGCTCGGCTTCCTTGTGAGCGCGTTCGGCCCAGTGTGCGGCTAGTTCCGTGTCGCCGGTGGCGAGGGCGGCCTTGGTGAGCGTCTCCAGGTAGCCGGGACGCACCGTGGGCTGCAGGCGGCGCAGTTCGCTGCCGCCGCCTGCGCGCAGCAGGATGTCCAGCGCCCGGTGCGGATCGCCGGCCTCGATCGCCGCGTGGGCGAGCGCGCAGGCCGCCAGATTCGCCCACCAGGTGTCGCCGTTGCAGAGCGCCACCGCCTCCTCGGCGACGGCCAGTGCGTTCGGATGGCCGGGCGGGCGGGCCTGGAGCAGGACCTGGGACTGGAAGGCCAGGGTGAAGGCGAGCAGGTCCCCGCAGCCCAGGAACCGCGCAACCGACTCCGCCTGCTCGGCCAGTTCCAGTGCGGTGGTGATCCGGCAGGTGTCGAAATGGATCTGCGCCTTCACCGTCAGGAAGTGCGGCATGAGGTAGACCTGGCCGGTGCGCCGGACGATCTCCAGGCCGCGGTCCAGGTGGCCCTCGGCATCGATATAGCTGTCCAGGAACAACTCGGTCCAGCCCAGTATGCACACATATTCGCTCAGCTCGGCGAGGTCGGTGTCGGTCAGTGCGTCCACCAGTTCGGCCGCTGATCCGGCGAATTCGCGAGCCGAGGTCATGTCGCCCTCGTACGCCTCTCCCAGGGCGATCAGCGTCAGGGCGCTGATTTCACCGGTCTCGTCGCCGAGGGAGCGCGCGGTCGCCAGAACCGCGTTGATATCGGCCCGGACCTGCGGGAAGCGGGCTGCGGCGATCGCGCAGGCGCACAGTTCGAGGCCGAGCCTGACCGCCTGGGCCGGTGACGGCTCGGGGCTGCGGGCCAGCTCGCGTCGCAGCAGCGCTTCGGCCTCCCGGTGGTGTCCGAGCTTGCGTTCTATCCGGACGCGCAAGGTGACCGCCGAGGTCCGGATGCCGTCGTAGCCGCCCGGCTCCGGCAGGTCCATCACCTGGTGCAGCAGGTCCCGGCTCTGTTTCAGCCCACCGCTCACGGCGAGCGCGCGTGCTTGGCGCAGGGTCAGCTCACGGCGTGCGGCGAGATATTCGGGAGCGGCCGGCAGCAGTCGCAGTACGACTTGGAGCCAGTGGGCGCAGGTCGCCGGGGCGGTCGCGGCGGTCTGCTTGGCGGCGGCGATGAGTAGGTCGGCCGCCTGCGGCTCCCAGCTGCTCATCGACTGTTCGACGTGGTGTGCCTGCTCCACGACGGACGCGCCGGCCCTGGCGAGTGCCGCTGACGCCCGACGGTGCAACTCGTCGCGTCGCCACGGGTCGATGCCTTCATGGACCAGCGTCCGGATCAGCGGGTGGCGCAGCGCCAGCCGCCGCCCGCCGGGCCCCGCCCGTAGAAGGTCGCGCGCCATCAGCACGCGCAGTGCCCCGACGACCTCCTCGGTGCCGGAGCCGGTGAGAGAGCCGAGCGTCGCGGGCGTGGCGTGGTCCCCGAGGACGGCTGCGGCCTCCACGACCTGACGTTCCAGCGGGCTCAATGGCGCGAGTTCGTCGAGCAGCAGTGCCCGCAGCCCGAGGGCGGGACCGTTCGGTTCGCCGAACACAGTGGGTGCCGCCGGGGAGGGCGCCGGTATCGGGCGGGTGTCGCGGTGGGCCTGCAGGAGCGCGAGGAAGTACAGCGGGTTGCCGCCGCTCGCCTCGTACAGTTCGGCCGCCAGCGAATCCGGAAGGTCGCCGGCCAGCGCCTTGACGCAGTCGCGTTCGGCGAGCGGCCCCAGGGCGAGCCGCAGTACGGCCCCGGTGTCGGCGCCACGGGCGAGCCCGGCGGCAAGGACAGACGGGCTCTGCTGGTCCCGGCGCGAGACGACCAGCAGAAAGGGTGCGCGCACGGGATGCCGGACGAGGTGGTCCACCAGTTCCAGCGTCGCCGCGTCCGCCCAGTGCACGTCATCCAGCGTCATGACCAGCCCCGCCCCGCCCAGCCGGCCGAGCACGGCCGCCGTGGCCTGGTACAGCCCGAACCGGTCGAAAGCGTTGGGCCCGGCCGGCGGTGCGCTCGCGCCGCGCAGTATCGGAGGCAGCTCCGCCAGTGCGGGGAAGCGGCGCTCGGCTTGCGGGTCGAGATCGGCGAGGGCGTCGGCGAACGGCCGGAACGGGCTGTGCTGTTCGTACTCCGCGGCCCGGCCCCGCAGTACGGTCAACCCGCGTGCGCGGGCCCGGGCACCGAGCTCCGCCACCAGTCGGCTCTTGCCGATCCCCGCCTCACCCGTGACATCGACGACTGCCGGGCCGCCGTGGCCCAGCTGTACCAGCACCCGATCCAACCGGCCGAGTTCCCCCTCCCTGCCGACGAACGGCGACCTGTTCACCGGCTCGTCCATCCGGCCATGCCTCCTTACCACGGCGTTCTCTCCTCCGGCGCTGGAGCCTGGCCACGGGTCCGGCTGCTGATTCGTCCAGGCAACAACACTCACGCTGAACACCAGTTCCAGTGTTCACGCACGGCACTCTCGTAGAATATGCCACTCGCAAATGTTTTTGGGTGCCGATTGCCCTGCCATATCGGCTGCCACCCCGAGGTCAGGGAGTGACCCTTTCTGGTGCCGAACGCGCCGTGGTGATTGCGCTGCGGTCGTCTCTCGGCACGCCACCGGAGATGATCGGCCGGATGTTCGGGGAGGCGAGGCGGCCGTCGACGCGTGCGGTGATGTTCGCGCACGGGTCGGTGTAGGCGAGCGTTGAGATGACGAGTTTGTCGTCGAGGAAGATCTCGATGTACTCGCCTGCGCGCAGGATGCGCAGGGATCGTTCGGTCGGGTGCTTGAGGGTAGCCGTGGCGAGTGGGGGCTGTTCGCTGTAGCCGATGGCCGCCTGGTGGGGGGTGACGGTTACGGCGAGCGGTCCGGGACTCTGGTGGGCGTATTCGAGTTCGATGATCTCGGGGCGGTCGAACTCCAGCAGGGTGCAGGCGTCGTGGGCAGGGGTGTCGGTGGGCTGATCGAGGTGGTTTTCCAGGCCGGGCCACCAGGTCAGCTGCGGAGTGGCGTCGGGGGCGGTGGCCCAGAGTTTGGGCGGGGCTAGAACTCCGCGGCCCAGGACGCCGGTGTCGGTCAGGTCGTGGCGGCGCTGGAGGGTGTGCAGGATGACGCGCTGGTCGCCCGCGTCGGTCAGTCGGGGCGCGTAGGGGCCGACAGGGGCGATCGGGCCTAGGTTGTGCCAGGTGCCGTTGAGTTTCTCGGCGTACCAGCCGTGGATGTAGTGCTGCGGGCCGATGCTGCCGAGCAGGTACCAGCCGCCGTCTGGGGCGCGTTCGAGGACGGGGCATTCGAGTTCGTCGATGTAGCCGGGGGCGATCAGCGGCGGCTGGACCTGCCAGTTTTCGAGGTCGCCGGACAGGGCCAGCGCTACGCAGCCGGCTCGGCCTGGTTCCAGGTCCGTAGCCTGCGCGCACACGAGCATGACCCAGCAGCCGAATCCGTCCGGGTCGTGCACCACGTACGGGTCGCGCCAGCCGGTGAGGGTCTTATCGTCACGGTACCAGCGGGGGTCGGGTTCGGTGACCGGCCGGTCGTGGCGGCGCAGCCAGCCGGTGCCGTCGGTGCGTGAGCTGACGGCGAGTCCGATGGTCTGGCGGTGGCGCGGCCGGTTGGTGACGCCGGTGTAGAACATCGCGAGACCGCCTTCGGGCCGCGGGACCTGGCTCATCGTCCACACGGCGCTGTCGTCGAACGCGCCGGGCCGGCCGATGCCGAAGCCTGGTCCGAGCGGCCGCCAGTTGACCAGGTCCGTGCTGTGGGCCACGCCGAAGGAGGTCTCGAGCACGCTCGCGTCGAAGGGTTCGAGCGGCGGGGCCTGGAGGTGCAGCAGCCGCCAGCCGTCCAGCGTCGCCAGGACCGAGAAGTCGTTCAGACACAGCCCGGGGGGCGCGTAGTACATGGCGAGTCCGTTCGTATGCGCTTGTGGCTTTCCACCGCTTGGAAGTCGCGTTGAAGATAACGCTCGTGGCACAGGCGTTGCAAGCGCTTGCAATGACCGGGTGCCAGACGTAGAGTGCGCGGTGCCAGGAACGAACGCAAAGGTGCGGCGGAGGCTAGAGATGTCAGCTACGAGCGAGGATGTGGCGCGGGCGGCCGGAGTCTCCACGGCCACCGTTTCACGGGCCCTGCGCGGAGTGGACGGGGTCAACGCCCGGACCCGTGAGCGGGTGATGGCCGCGGCGCGCGAGCTCGGGTACGTCGCCTCGCCCGCGGCCTCGCGGCTGGCCGGGGGCCGCACCGGCACCGTCGCGGTCGTCGTGCCCTATATCACCCGCTGGTTCTTCGCCGAGGTGATCAGCGGGGCCGAGCAGGTGCTGCGGGATCAGGGCATGGACTTACTGCTCTATAACCTCGGGCACGTCGAGGGGCGCGAGCGGTATTTCTCCGGCGAGGTTCTTCGGCAGCGCGCGGACGCGGTTCTGGTGCTGTGCCTGCCGCTCTCGCACACCGAACTGGAGGCGCTCGGCGGGTCCAGCATCCCGGTCGCGCTGGTCGGCGCGGACATCGAGCACTGCCCGAGCGTGCGGATCGACGACGTGGCCGGGGCACGCGCCGCCGTGCAGCACCTGGTCAACCTCGGGCACGAGCGGATCGCGCTGATCGCCGGCACCCCCGGGGAGCCGATGGGCTTCACCACTCCGATCGACCGGCGCCGCGGCTACCGCGAGACGCTCGAGGAGGCCGGGCTGCCGACAGAGCCGAGTCTCGAGGTCGCCGGGGACTTCACCGTCGAGGGCGGGGCGAACGCGATGGCCGAACTGCTGGCCCGGCGCGACCCGCCGACCGCGGTGTTCGCCGAGTCCGACGAGATGGCCTTCGGCGCGCTGCGCACCCTGCGCAAGGCGGGATTGCGGGCGCCCGGCGACATCTCGCTGATCGGTTTCGACGACCACGCGCTGGCCGATCTGATGGACCTGACCACCATCGCCCAGCCGGTGCGCGAACAGGGCGCGCGGGCCGCGCAACTGCTGTTGGACGTCCTCGACGGCGGCAGCGGCGACCGCCGGATCACCATGCCGACCAGGCTGGTGATGCGTGGCACGACCGGACCGGCGGCCCGCGCCGACCGGCCGAAGAATGGCGGCTCCCCGCAGGTACGGCGGGGAGCCGACGGAACAACCCGCTCCTGACCCGCCACAGGACGTTTGCCGCGGCCGTGGTGGGTCCGGTTTCCCGAAGAAACACACAAGAGGGAGTTGTCATGTCCAGACTAACAGCAGTGAAACTCGCGGCGGCAGCCGCGGCGATCGCCCTCGCCGCGTCCGGATGCAGCGCCGGCGGCTCGTCGCAGACCACTGCGCGGGCCGGCAGCGGCACGGGCACGATCACCGTGTGGGCGCACGACGGCATACCCGCGGAGAACGCCTCGATCGAGGCGGCGGTGGCCGACTTCAACGCCGCGCACACCGGGGTGACCGCCAAGCTCACCCTGCTGCCGGCCGCCACCTACACCCAGACCATCGACTCCACGCCCCGCTCGAAGCTGCCCGACGTGCTCGAATACGACGGCCCGACCATGTCCGCGTACGTATACGCGGGCAAGCTCTCCCCGATCACGGGCCTGGTCTCCTCGGCGACGATCGCGAACCAGTCCTCGTCAATCGTCGCGCAGGACACCTACCCCGGTGACGGCAAGCTGTACGGGGTCGCGATCATCAACTCCGGCTTCGGCATGTACGGCAACAAGCAGTTGCTGGAGAAGGCCGGGGTGACCTGGCCGACCAGCTGGTCCGGGGCGTGGACCGCGGACGAGTTCCAGGCCGACCTCGCCAAGATCGCCAAGGTCACGCCCGAAGGCAAGGCTCTCGACGCCGGGGAGAACAACTTCCCCGGAGAGTTCGCCTCCTACGGTTTCCTGCCGATCGTCAACTCGGCCGGCTACCAGGCCGTGAGCGACAACACGGCGCAGGGCAACCTCAACAGCTCCAAGGTCGTCGCCGCCGTCGAGCAGTTCGCGAGCTGGTCGAAGTACATCGACGCAAACACCGACGGCAACGCCTTCGTCGATGGCCGGGTGGCCCTGAGCTGGACCGGGCACTGGATGTACCCCACCTACAGCAAGGCCCTGGGAAGCAGCCTCGTCGCGCTGCCGCTGCCGAACTTCGGCGACGGCGCCAAGGGCGCCCAGGGCAGCTGGGCCTGGGGCATCTCCTCGAACAGCAAGAACGGCAAGGCCGCGGGCGACTTCCTCAACTATCTGATGTCCGACAAGATCGTCGAGGAGTACACCAACGCCGACGGCGCGCCGCCCGCGACCAAGACCGCCCTCGCGGCGAGCTCGCTGTACAAGCAAGGCGGGCCGCTCTACCTGTTCGCCCAGGCCCTCAACGAGAGCTGCGGCGCCGGCGCGCTGACCACGAGCTGCGTCGCCGTGCCACGCCCGGTCACGCCCGCCTACCCGGTCATCAGCCAGCAGTACGGGACCGTGATCGAGAACGCGCTCAAGGGCCAGAACGTCCAGACCTTGCTGAACGGCGCGGTCTCCGCGATCGATCAGGCGTATTCCGACAACGACAACTACGGCCTGAAGTAGCCGCCGCATCCCCGACTCCGATTCCGCGGGGGCTCCGCACGGCCCCTGCGGAATCGGACAGAAACGGAAGAAGCACATCATGAGGAAACCGGAGCGCGCGCCGCGCCGACACCGACCCTCCGCACGCGAGAACCTCGCCGGATGGGCGATGACCGCGCCAGCTGGAGCAGGCCTGGTGCTGTTCGTCGCCGTCCCGTTCGTGCTGGCGGTCTGGCTCTCGTTCCACTTCGTCAACCTCAACTCCATCCTGCCACCGCGCTGGTTCGGCTTCGAGCAGTACCGCAGAGCGCTGACCAGCGCCGTCTTCTACCGCAGCCTGATCAACAACGTCGTGTTCGCCGCCGTGGTCGTGCCGCTGCAGACCGGGCTCGCCGTCGCACTCGCCATCCTCGTCAACCGCAGGCTGCGCGGCATCGCGATCCTGCGCACGTTCTTCTTCCTGCCGGTCGTCTTCCCCATGGCGCTGGTCGCGGTCATCTGGAAACTGATCTACTCCCCCGACCAGCTCGGGCTTCTCAACTCGGTCCTGCACACGGTCACCTTCGGCCACTTCGCCCCGCGCGACTGGCTCGGCGATCCGACCACCGCGCTGGCCGCGATCATCCTGATGTCGGTCTGGCAAGGCGTCGGACTGCAGATGATCATCATCCTCGCCGGGCTCCAAGGCATCAGCCCCGACCTGTACGAGGCCGCCAAACTCGACCACGCCGGACCCTGGCAGCGCTTCCGCCACGTCACCCTGCCCGAGCTGCGCAACAGCCTCGTGTTCGTGGTGATGGTCACCACGATCCTGTCCTTCCAGCTGTTCGACCAGATCTACATCCTGACCCAGGGCGGGCCGGGCAACTCGACCAGCACGATCATGTACCAGGCCGTCACCAGCGCCTACACCGAGGGCGACGTGGGCCAAGGCGCCGCGCTGACGGTCGTGTTCTTCGTCTTCGTGCTCGTACTCACGATGATCCAGCGCCGTCTGCTGCGAGAGGACCGGGCCGTCGCATGACCACGCTCACCCCCACCCGCACCGTCACCGCTCCCTCGGCGACGATCGTGCACCGGCGTCGGCGCCGCCGGATCACCGAGCGCATCAGCTACCTGCTGACCGCCGCCGTCGCCCTCGTGTTCAGCGCCCCGATCCTCTACCTGATCATCGGCAGCCTGAAGCCCTCCGGCCAGGTCCTCGACGGACTCTCCGGCTTCAATCCGAGCAATCTCTCCCTGCACAACTACAGCGGCGTCCTCGACCAGTTCAACAGCACCGCGACCGGCTACTTCAGCAACTTCTACGTCACCTCGGTGACTGTCTCAGCGGTCGTGGTCGTCGGCGGCATGGTCGTCAACTCGCTGGCCGGATACGCGCTCGCCCGGCTTCGCTGGCGTGGCCGCAAGATCGTGCTGCCGGCCGTGATCGCGCTGGTGATCCTCCCGTTCCAGGCGATCGCGGTGCCGCTGTTCTACCTGCTCAACGGCGACCGCGACACCGTGTACGTGCAGTTCCTGCCCTTCATCGCCAGCGCCTTCTCGATCTTCCTGTTCTACAGCTTCTTCCTCGGCCTGCCCAAGGAGTTCGAGGAGGCGGCCGCGATCGACGGCGCCGGTCCCTGGCGCACCCTGCTCACCATCATCCTGCCGAACTCAAAGCCCGTGTTCGCCTCCGTGGCGATCCTCAGCTTCCTGAGTTCATGGAGCTCGTTCCTGTGGCCGGTGATGATGGTCGACCAGCCCGGCGTCAGCCCACTGCCACTGCAGATCGCCGTCTTCCAAGGGCAGGCACCGGTCAACTGGGGCGAGGTGTGCGCCTTCGGCGTCCTGATGGTCGCGCCCGTCGTCGTCGTGTTCGTCATCTTCCAACGCTGGTTCGTCCAAGGCGTCGCCGCCTCCGCTGTCAAGGGCTGAACGCGCGTGTCTACTCCCTCCATCACCGCCCTGGGCGTACGAACTCGATGACCGCGCCGGCAAGTCCAGCACTCAAACAACAGCCGCGAGCACATCGCCCTGATCGGGCGCCCTTTCGGACCTCCGATCCGCCCGGCATCGTGCTGGGGCTGGTCCGAGCCGATGACCTTCCGGCTGAACCGGCCGGACTCGTACCGCTCCTCGAGCCCGCGGCGACCGCGATCCTCGGCGCTCGCGACCTTGAGGAACTGAACGAGAACGCCATCGCGTCCCTGCGCGGCACGGTCTGGTTCGCCTCGGACGCTGAACCGCTCGCGCAGGTCGCGGACCGCACCGCGCAGGCGGCGGCCGCGATCCGGGCGGCAAGCCCGGCCGTGTGGGCCTTTCGGTGGCGGACTTCAACCCGGACCTCGACCCTGGCCGCAAGGATGCCGCGCGCATCGTCGATTACCTGGCCGAAGTGTTGGCCCCATTGGATTAGGGCCGTTTTGGATGGAACGCCTGCGGCCCGATCACGACGCGTCAAGCCGCGTGAGCAGGTTGCTCCGCTCTGGCTCGGGCAGGAAGGCCGCCTGTGCGGCGTTGCGCGTGACGGTGCGCAAGGTCCCGTGATCCCAACCGAACGTGGCGACCGCGTAGCCCATCTCCCGCGTGATGCTGGTCGCGGACATCATGCGGTTGTCGGGGTTCACCGAGACGACGAAGCCGAGTTCGTGCAACAGCCCCAGCGGGTGGTTCCGGCGGCCGTCGACGACGTTGCCCTTGGAGTTCGACGACAAGCAGATCTCCAGCGGCAGACCCTGGTCCCGCACCTGAGCGGCGATCGGCCCTAGGGTCAGTACGGCGTCGGGGCCCGCGGCGGCCACGGCGGCTACCGCGCCTGTGACGGTGACCGGTCGGCCGTCTAGTCGAATGTCCTCGACGATACGCACCCCGTGCCCGAGCCGACGCGGATTTCCGGCCTCCAGCGTGTCGCGAAGGCTGTCGAGTCCGGCGTGTTCGCCGGCGTGCAGGGTGTAAGGCACCTCGGCCTCGTCGAGCAGTCGCAGGGCGGCGATGTGGTCGCTCGCCGGGTAGCCGGATTCTTCTCCGGCCAGGTCGAACCCTACGACGCTGGTTCCCAGGCGGGCCGCGGTGAGCGCGGCGATTTCGCTGCTGCGGTACGAGGTCCGCATGGCGCACAGCAGTTGCCGCACCTGGATGGTGAAGCCCGCTTGGCGGGCGGCTTGCTCCCCCGCGGCCAGACCGTCAGCGACCGCGTCGACGGCGTCGTCCAGGCTCATTTCTCCGAGCGTGTGCTTCTCCGGGGCCCAGCGCGCCTCCCCGTAGACCACGCCGTCGGCGGTCAAGTCGAGGACGAACTCGTAGGCGGCTCGGGCCAGGTCCAGCGGGGCCTGCAACAACCTGGTCGTGATCCCGAACTTCTCGTCCCAGTTCTCGACAGCGGGCTCGGCGATCGTCCCCTGGAACCATCCGGCGAGCTTGTCGGCATCCTGATAGGGCAGCCGGACTCCCTGTGCGTCCGCCAGTTCCAGCATCGTCTCCGGGCGCAGCGAGCCGTCGAGGTGATCATGCAGGCTGACCTTGGGCAGCGCCAGCAGGGGGTCGTCGGCGTCGGCCCAGCGCGGGTAGCCGGCCAGTACGGAAGTTGACATCAGACCGCCTCGAAGTTTCCTGCCTTGGGTCCCCACAGGGCGAGCACGGGGGCCTCGATGAAGTCGATCAGGTTGTAGAGAAGGATGGACACGGCGGCGACCAGGACGACGATCGTCCAGGTCTCGACGTAGAGCGAGTCGGCGTTGGCGACGGTGATCGCGCCGCCCAGGCCCTTGAGGCTGAACAGCCACTCGTAGAGCATGGCGCCGACGAGCGAGAGCGGCACCGCGATCTTGAGCGACGCGAAGAGGTTCGGCAGCGCGCTCGGGATCGCGATCATGCGCACGACGGTCCATCGGCCGCCGCCGTACACGCGCACCAGGTCGACGGACTGCGCGCTGGCCGACCGCAGCCCGAGTGTTGTGTTGATCAATACCGGGAGGAACACGATGATCGTGCCAAGTAGGCCGACCGTCACGGTGCCGTTGCCGAAGACGATGTAGATGATCGGTGCGAACCCGACCAGTGGGATGGTGCGCATCACCATGGCCAGCGGCAGGAACATCGCCTCCAGCGGCGGCATGAGGGCGAACAGCACGGCCAGCAGCACAGAGGCCGTGACGCCGCAGCCGAATCCCACGCCTGCGTCCTTGAGCGTGACCTCGAGCAGGCTGAGCAGTTGAGACCGGTTCTCGGCCGCGGTCGTGGTGCCGAACCTCGGGTCCGTGAACAAGTAGTTCCACACGTCGATCGGGCTCTTCGCGATGAAGGGGCTGACATGCACCGAGTACAAGGTGATCTGCCAGAGCGCGAGCAGGAACAACGAGGAACCCGCCAGGGCGACGAGCGTGCGGATCAGGCGCCGCACCAGCAGTCCGGCCATCAGGCGCTCCCCCCGGTCGTGCCGTCGGCCGCCCACGGGATGACGAGGCGCGCGAGCAGGCCGACCGCCGCGTAGGCCAGGCCCGCGACGGCGGCGCTCAGCACGGCCAGCGCCCACAGCGGCCTCGGCCCGTAGTGGATCTGCGCGGCTTCGATCATGATGCCGAGGCCGGAGTCGACCCCGCTCAGGAAGAACTCGCCGAGCAGGGCGCCGACGAAGGCGGCGGGCGCCGCGATGCGCAGCGCGGTCAGGACGTTGGGCAGCGCGGTGATGACCTGCACCTTGCGCAGCCTGGCCCACCGACCGCCGCCGTAGACGGCGACGATATCCAATGTGGTCCGGTCCGCGGAGCGCAGGCCGACCAGCGTGCCGATCACGGTGGTGTAGAAGACGCTCATGCCGGCCAGCACGACGGCGGCCGCCCGGCTCGAGGTCGCCGACATGAGCACGATCAGCGGCGCGATCGCGGTGAGCGGGACGCAGGACGCGATGACGGCCGCCTGGGTCACCACCCCCTCGAGCACCGGCACGAGCAGCACGACCGCCGCCGCGGCGAGGGCCAGCAGGTTGCCCACCGCGTAGCCCTCGGCCGCCTCGGCGCCGGTGGTGCCGATCGCCTTCCATACGGTTCCGTCGCCAAGGTCGCTGATCACCTGGGAGAGCACGGCGAACGGCGTCGGCACGGAGCTGGTGCTCCGGAATCCGAACTCTGCGACGAGGTACCACGCGAGGACGATGATCAGGGCGCCCAACCCGGCGTGCGCCGAGCGCGGCCACAAGGCCCAGTGCCAGCGGGACGGGACGGCGTCGGCGGGCGCGTTCGACCGCTCGGCCGTGGCAGGCATCGTCATGAGCTCACCTCCGAAGCCGCGCCGGTGCCGAAGAGCAGATCGGAGAGTTCGTCGACGTAGGCATGGAATTCCGGGCTTCGCATGAGGTCCGGCGTACGAGGCCGCGGAAGGTCGATGGCCACGGCCTCGACGATGGAGCCCGGGTGGACCTTCATCACCGCGACGACGTCGGAGAGGAACACGGCCTCGCTGATGCCGTGTGTCACCATCAACGTCGTGGCCGGACGCTCGGTCCAGATCCGCAGGAGCTCGACGTTCAGCCGCCGCCGGGTCATGTCGTCGAGGGCGCCGAAGGGCTCGTCCAGCAGCATCATCGTAGGCTCCACCGCCAGGCAACGAGCGATGGACACGCGCTGGCGCATGCCGCCCGACAGTTGTGCGGGCTTGGCCTTCTCGAACCCGCCGAGGCCGACCAGTTCGATCAGCTCCCTGATCCGACCGGGCTCGACGGTGATTCCGGCGATCTCCAGCGGAAGCCGGATGTTGCCCTCCACCGAGCGCCAAGGCAGCAGGGCCGCGTCCTGGAACGCCACACCCAGCTCGTGCGCGCGTTGCACCTCGGCCGGGCTGCGGCCGTTCATCGTCGAGACGCCGCTCGTCGCGGTCTCGAGTCCGGCCAGGATTCGCAGAATCGTCGACTTGCCGCAACCGGACGGGCCGATCAGCGACAAGAAGGAGTTCCGGTCGGTGGCCAGGCTCACCCCGTCCAGCGCCTGCACACTGCGGCGCCCCACCCGGAAGCGCTTGGACAGGTCCTTGAGCACGATTCCCTCGCCGGTCGCGGGCCGGGTCGGATTCTTCTCGATGGTCATGCGGCGCGCCCTTCCTCGGATCGGCTCAGGAACCGGCACCCGCAGGCAGGGTCGTGTTCGTGACGGGGTTCAGCCGCGTCTTGAGCGTGGGGTTCTCCTGGTACACCTCGGCGAGCAGGGAGAGGTCGAACAGGTCGGCGGCCTTGAGCGGGTAGCCCATGGTATTCAATGACTTGATGTTCTCGTCGATCAGGTCCTGCGTCATCGTGAACAGGCCGTCGCCATTGGTGTCCTGGCTCACGATCAGACGGGAGGCGATCTCGACGGCGTCTCCGTATTCCTGGCTCAGATTGAGGTTCTGGTCCTTGCCGTACTTGTCGACGGTGAGCTTCGCGGAGGTCAGCGGGTCCTTGATCGCGTCGGTCCAGCCCTTGATCTCGGCGAGGAGGAACGCCTTGAGCATGTCGCGCTGCTGGTCGATGGTCGACTGCAGCACCGTGTAGGTCTCGGCGACGAACGGCAGCCCGTTGTCCGCGAAAGACAGGATGACCGGGTCGTATCCGGCCACCTTGAGCGCGATGTCGTCGGTCACATAGGTCATGAATCCGTCCACCTTGCCGCTTTTCAGCACGGAGTCGTCGTACTCGACGCCGACCACCTGCACCTCGGACGGCGAGATGCCGTTCGCTTTGAGCAGCCCGGCGAACAGCGCCTGGTTGCCACCCGCCTGCACACCGATCTTCTTGCCGATCAGGTCCTTCGCGGTGCGGATGGGGGTCATGTTCGCGATCGACCCGATGGCGAACGGGTTCTTCTGGTACTGGGCGCCGATGATCTTCAGCGGCGCCTGCGAACTGAACAGCGCGGCGGCGGTGATCGGGGGCGAGGACAGGCCGACCGTCGCCTTGCCCGCGATGATCAGCGATTCGGCGGTGGTCGAGGTGCCGCCGGCCAGCAGGTCCACGGAGGTGAAGCCGGCGGAGCGGTAGTAGCCCTTCTCGGCCGCCATGTACTCGCCGACGAATTCGTTGTTCTTGATCCAGGACAGTTGCAGACTGATGGACCCGAATCCGCCGCTCTTCGCGCTCGAGTTCGCGCTCGATGAGGCGGAGCCGCAGGCGGCCAGCAGACCGCCGCCGCCGAGGGCGATGCCACCGAGCGCGGCGGCCCGCAGCAGGCCGCGGCGGGTCGGATGGGCTGTTCCGGCAGGCCCGGCCGCGGCCGGTCTCCGCTCCGTGAATCCGGTATTGCGTGCCATGTCATTCTCCCAGGGCAAGGCTTCTGAATATCAGATGCGTCGATTCGGACAATTCCGGTTTCGCAAAAACTAAGAGATGCAAAACGTTTTGGCTACCGGCGGTCGGGAAGTTAACGCGCCCGCAATTCGGTTTCGGCCCGGTAACCGCGAAGGCGGTGAAATGACGTGCCTGCGGCGGGGTCGTGGCGGTCTCAGCCGAGCAGCGTGCGCACGGCGAGTTCAAGCGCCGCCTTGTACTGGCTCTCACGCAGTTCGGCGGACATCGCCTCCCCGGTGCGGATGTGGTCGCTGATCGTCACGATGGTCAGCGCCTCGCGGCCCTCCGCGGCGGCGACGCCGTAGAGGCCTGCCGCCTCCATCTCGACTGCGAGCGTGCCTACCTCGGTCAGCCCGTCCAGCAACGCGGGGCGGCTCAGGTAGAAGTGGTCGGAGCTGAACACCGGCCCGATCCGCGCCGCCGGAGCAGCCGTCATCGCGGCCGCGAGCAGCCGCGGCGAGGGCGCCAGGGACAACGTCACCCCGGCCATGCGGACCGTGGGCAGGCTCGAGTCCGTGTGCGCGGCCGAGGCCACCACCACGTCGCCGAGGCTCAGCGATTCCTGCAGGGCGCCCGCGGTGCCGACACGGATGATACTTTCGACGCCGTAGAAACGGAACAGTTCGGTGGCATAGATGCTGATCGACGGCGCGCCCATGCCCGAAGCCATCACCGTCACCGGCCGACCTCGCAGGGTCCCGGTGAAGCCGGGAATGCCGCGTACCTCCGTGACGAGACGCGGACCTTCCAGCAGTTCCTCGGCGATGCGCCGGGCTCGCTTCGGATCACCCGGCATGATCACCAGGGGAGCGATCTCATCCGGGCCGGCGGCGATGTGCGGGGTCGGCATCAGACCTTCTCCTTCTTGCTCAGCCAGCAGGCGAGGCGCTCCCACAGTTCCGGGTAACCGCTCCACTCCAGGAACGCGGGCGGCGCCCAGTGCGGCGCCATGTCCGAGGTGAACGCGGCCGTACGTCCGTCCCCGTACTCCCCGACCACCAGCAGCGGATGGCCCGCGCATTCGACGAGCACGTCCGCGCCCGGTTTGACGCCGACCTCGTTGAGACCGAGCACCGCCGGCCAGACCTGTTCAAGACCGGCCACCACGGGATGCCCGGTGTCAATGACCTTAGGTTCGGCGCCGTAAGGCAGTTCCACCCGGTCGTCCCGGTCCAGCACCTCGACCGGAAGCGCCGCGGCCAGCGGGACCCGCCCCCATCGCGCCCTGCCGTCGATGCCGCTGAAGCTGAGGTAGCCCCCGATCATCAGCAGCCCGCCGCCGTCGGCCACGTACTGCCGGACGGACTCGGTCTTGTCCGGTGACGGCGCCGAGCTTGTGAACGTCTCGCTGGAGAGCTGGAAGCTGTTCGCGCCGATGTCGCTGATGACGATGAGGTCGAAGGCGCGCAGCGCCTCCGGTTCGAGCGGGAACCGGGTGTCGACCTCGTGCGCCGGGACATAGGTGACGTCATGCCCGCGGATCGTCAATGCTTCGATGAACGGGCCGCCGCCCTCGGTGTACTGCGCATTGTGGAAGGAGTCGAATCCTTTCTGGTGCACCGTGTAGGTGAACCATGATTCGCCGACGAGAAGGACTTTGAGCATGGCGGACTGTTCCCTTCTGGCGCGCGAAAGGGCGCCACGGACTTCTGGAATATCGACGCGCGGGTGCGGAGATGAGATCAGTGCGGAGCTCTTGCGGTGCTTTCGCGCACGCGGAGTTCGACGGGCAGCAGATGGCGTGACGCGGGCGGCACCTCGCCCACGGCCACGTTCTGCAGCAGTTGCGTGGTCGCGGTACGGCCTATGTCGTACGCGGGCTGATGGACGGTCGTGAGCGCCGGGCAGGACAGAGCGGCGACGGGGATGTCGTCGAACCCCACGACGGAGACGTCCTTCGGAACGCCGACGCCGTGGTTCCGCAGCGCCATCATCGCGCCGAAGGCCATCAGGTCGTTGCCCGCGAAGACGGCCGTGAAGTCGCGGCTTCCGCTCTCGAGGGACTCCTCGATCAGGCGCCGACCGGAGGCTTCGCGGAAGTCGCCGACCAGTTCGATCGCGTCGCCCGCGAAGGTCTTCAGGAACCCGGCGACGCGTTCTCGGGAGCTCGGCAGATCCGCCGGGCCCGTCAGCAGGAGCGCACGGCGGTGGCCGAGCTCCGTCAGGTGGGCGCCGACCAGCCGGCCGCCGGCGCCGTGGTCGGCAGCCACCTCGAGGGCGTTGCCGAGCCCGGTGATGTTCTCGTCCACCAGGGCTATCGGAAAGCTGCCGAGCAGCGATTCGAGCCGCTTTGAAGTCGGGGCGGAGCCCGCCGCGTAGACCATCGCGTCGATGAACCGGCTGCGGATCAGGTCGAGGTAGTGGTCCTCGCGATCCCCGTCGAAGTTCGTGTTGCACAGGATGACGCTGTACCCGCGCTCGTGGGCGGCGTCCTCGACGCCCTTGGCCAGCTCCGCGAAGAACCCGTTGCTGATGTCCGGCACGAGCAGGCCGATGACGGAGGTCGACCCGGCCTGCAGGCTCCGGGCGAGAGAGCCCGGGACATAGCCCATCGCGCTGACCACCCGGCGCACCCGGGCCGCGGTCACCTCGCCGACCGGCCGGTTCCCGGTCAGCACGTGCGACACCGTCGTCGGGCTGACCCCCGCGGCATGCGCGACATCCTTGATCGACACCGCTCGCCGCACACGGCTGCCCTGGCCCGGACCGAGTTCCTCGGCCCGAGACGGCCTCGCCGCGTCACGGTCTTCCGGTGTCATGGAGGCGAACGTAGACATCCAAAACGTTTTGCACAAGAGAGGTGCCGAAAGTCCCCCCGCATGAACCATCGATATGCGCACCCTCCACACCGAAGCCGCAGTGGCCGCCGCGTCAGAGCATGTCGGCTGAGCCGCCGCCGTCCAGCAAGGTGCGAGTCAGGCTTGTGCGATTCGAGACACCGAGTTTGCGGTAGATCTGGGCCAGGTGGGACTCGACCGTGCGAACACTGAGAACGAGCGTTTCCGCGATTTTGCCGTTGGTCATTCCGGTGCTCGCCAACTCGGCGACCTTGCGCTCCTGCGTGCTGAGCGAGGACAGCGGGTCGGGGACCTGGGCCGCTCCTTCGTTCGTGGCGAGTCGGCCGCGCTGGGCGGCGACGTCGGCGGCCATGCGTGCCGAGCCGCACTGGTCGGCCAGCAGTGCGGCCCGGTCGAGCCACTCGCTCACCTCGTCGGTTCGGTCCGCGTCCAGGGACAAGGAGGCCGCCGTGAGCAGGGTGCGGCCCAACTCGATGCGCTCGCCGCTGTCGGAGAAGTCGGTGATCGCCTCCCGCGCACCGCGCAGTGCGCGATCGGTGTCCCCCCGGACCGCGTGGACCCGCATGCGCGCACGCAGGGCGAAACCGAGTCGGCCCATGGAAGGGAGTCGGTCGACGTCGGCTTCGGCCAGTCGCGCCCAGTGTTCGACCGAGGCATGGTCGCCTACCTCGACCGCCGCCCTCGCCAAGGTGTCGCACCAGCGGGGCCTGCGCCAAACGGTGAGCCGGGGCAGATCCTTCCCACCCGCGGCCTCCAACAGGAGCCATGTGGCACGAGCCGGGTCACCGGTGTTCAGTACGAACTCGGCGTTGAAACAGCGTACAGCGAACGCCCATGCCATCGGGGTCCCGTCGGCGAGCGCCGCAGCGCGGTCGGCCATCGCGGTCGCATCCTGCGGATCACCGGGGTTGTCCCGCCAGAACAGCGCATCGGCCCGTACCTGCGCGAGAACCGCCTCGATCGAGGGGGCGCAGTCCCGACCGACGAATTGGTCGGCCTCGTCCAGGGTGGCCAGTGCGCCGTGCAGGTTCCCCGCGCGCAGTCGGGCGTTGGCGAGAGCCACCAGCATCTGTGCATGCGTGAAGGTCTGGCCGGTGCGCCGGGACAGAATCGTGCCGCGCGCGAGGTGGCGTTCGGAGTCGACCAGACGCCCCAGCATCCCTTCGGCCATGCCTAGTTGGTGTGCGGTCTCCAGGTTGGTCACGAGGGTCGCGTCGGCGGCGGCGTCGATGAGTTCAGCGGCTCTGGTCACTCTCGCCAGCGCACTGGACTGGTCACCGGTGAACAGGTGGGCGAGTGCGGCCTTGCTGAGGGCGTTGGCCTCGCCGACCCAGTCACGGTGCTTGCGCGCGAGCGCTGCCGCCGTCTCGGCGTGCTCCTGGGACGTCTGGTAGTCCTGCGCGTTGTAGGCGGAATCCGCCAGTTCCCCGTGCAGAGCCGTGGCGGTGGCCGAGTCGTTCTCGGTCAGTGCGGCGAGCCCGGCGCGGGCGAGGGCGCCGGCCTCGGTGTGCCGGCCGAGGAGTCGCTCGATCCGACTGGAGTGGGCGAGCGCGGTCGCGTCGTCCGGCGCTCCGCCGGGCGACTCGGAGCGCAGCGCTCCGAGAAGGGCCTGCCCTTCGGACAGGTCTCCGGTCAGCAGACGGCTCCGGGCGAGCAGCACCTGGGCTTCGTACCAATGCTCGCCGCCCTCCTGGAGCAGGGACAGCGCGACCTGCAGATGGCCCACCGCGATGGCAGGAGAGTTATTGAGCAGATCACGGGCCGAGGCGATCAAGATCAGCGCGTGCTCTGGACTGTTCGGGTCCGCTGCCTGCGCGATGTGGTAGGCGCGATCGGCGATCGGCGCCGCGCGCTTGGCGAGTTCGGCCTCGGCACGGTGGTGCAGGTCGACGCGACGGCCGGGCTCGAGCCACTGGTAGACGATCTTTCCGATCGCCGGGTGGCGCAGCGACAGCCGCGGTGCGGATTGTGTCGGGCGGACGAGGTCCAGACGGGTCAGTCTGTCCAACGAGGCCATGGCGGCGGGCAGTTCCAGGTCCGCGACGGCGGCCAGCAGCTCCGGGTGAAACTGCTCGCCGAGGACTGCCGCGGCCTGGACCACTCTCAGCGAGAGGAGATCAAGACCGGCGAGTTCGCCGAGGACGGCTGTGCCCGCGTCGACCACCGTCTCGTCATTGGCGGCCATGATCTGAAGGTACTGGGGGTTGCCCTCGGCCTCTCGGTAGACCTCGTCCATACTCAGGTGATCGCCGAGCAGTTCGCGGGCCTGGTCCAGGGAGAGCGGCCCGAGGTTCCACACCTCGAGCAGCCCGGCGGACGAGGCGCGGGAGAGCACGGCTGCGAGCTCGGGCGAAAGCTGGCGCTGCCGGTAGCTCAGCAGACACAGCACGGGGCCGGCGGCCGCCGCCTCGATCAGCCGCTCAACCTCCGCGATCCGGCCGACCGCAAGATCATGAAGGTCGTCCACGGTTGCCATCACGGCGGTGCGGTCAGCGGCGTGATGCCCGACCTCTCGCACGTCCGAGTTGCCTGGTGCGCCGGGAAGCGGGGGCCGGCTCGCGCGGCTGCCCCGCGCGGTGAACACCTCGACCCCCGCCGCCCGGGCATGGGCCTCGGCCGCCCGCAACAGCGAACTCTTGCCGATACCCGGCTCCCCGACCAACACGATCGCCCGCCCCGTCCCCGACTTCAACTCGGCCAGGGCCCTGATCAACGACTCGACCTCAACCTCCCGCCCGACCAGCGGACGCGCTTCGGCAGCCGCCCTCGCAGTCGGTGGAGCGACGCCATCTGCCTCAGCACGCGGTGGCCCGTTTCCCGCGATGGCCCCGGGAAGCGGGCCACCGTCTCGCGGATCACCAGCCACGGCCGGTACGGCGGGACCACGTCGTCGTGCCTGAGGCACCGCACTGTCCTGCGCCTCACGACGGGTCACGATGGAGGCGAGGGCGGCACGGGAGGATACCCCGGCTTTTTGGTAGATCCGGGCGATGTGAGATTCGACGGTGCGCCGGCTCAGACAGAGCTTTTCGGCGATCGCCGAGCTGGTGAGTCCCTCCGCGACCAGTCCGGCGACCTGTCGTTCGCGGGTGGTCAGGGAGGCCAGTTCGCCGACCGGTTCGGATGGGGCGCTGAAGACCGCCGGACGTAGGCGTTCGGCCAGGCTGAGGAGGAGGCGTGCACCGCCTTCCGAGGCGAGGCGTGATCCCCGGTGCCACATCGCGGCTGCATCGGCATCGTCGCCGATGGCGCGCGCGTGCGGGGCGGCGAGAAGTAGTGACAGTGCTTCGCGGAGCGTTGCTCCGGATCGGGCGCTTTCGGTGGCAGCGGCTGTGTACATGCGGGCGGCCTGGGCTGAGTCACCGTGGTGCGCGGCGATGTGGCCGAGGCTGCGCAGTCCCGCCCCGCGCTGGGCCGGCAGGCCGAGTTGTTCCGCCTCCTGGTGAGCGCGTTCAGCCCAGCGCGCGGCGGTGTCGGTATGGCCGAGAGCGAGGGCGGCGCTGGTGAGCACCTCCAGATAGTTGGGACGCATCGTGGGCTGTAGCCGGTGCAGGCCGCCGCCTGCGTGCAACAGAATGTCTGACGCTCGGTGCGGATCGCCGGCGTCGAGCGCGGCGTAGGCGAGCATGCACCAGGCCACGGTCGCCCACCAACTCTCGTTGGTGCCGAGCGAGGCTACTGCCTCCTCGGCTACGGCCAGCGCGCTTTGACGTCCCGGTTCGCGGGTCTGGAGCAGAATCTGGGACTGGAACGCCAGGGTGAAAGCGAGCAGTTCGCCGCTGCCGAGCGCGCGGGCGATCGGCTCGGCCTCCTCGGCCAGCTCAAGCGCCGTGGTCAGGCGGCAGGTACAGAGATGGATGTAGGCCTTCGCCGTCAGAAAGTGCGGTACGAGAAAAACCTGGCCGGTGCGCCGGGCGATTTCCAGCCCTCGGTCAAGGTGCCTTTCGGCGCTGCCGTAGTCCTCCAGGAACGCCTCGGTCCAGCCCAAGGTGCAGAGGAATTCGCACAGTTCGGCGAGGGCGGTGTCGGTCAGCGCGTCCGCCAGCGCGGCTGCCGAGGCGGCGACGGCGCGGGCGGTGTTCGTGTCGCCCTCGTACGCCTCCCCCATGGCGATCAGCGTCAGGGAGCCGACTTCGCCGATCTCGTCACCGACCGAGCGTGCCGCCGCCAGAACCGCGTTGATATCGGTCCGGACGTCGGGAAAGCGGGCGGCGGCTATGACGCAGGAGCACAGCTCAAGGCCGAGCCTGACGGCCTGTGCGGGCGACGGGCCGGGGTCGCGGGCCAGTTCGCGGCGCAGCAGCGCCTCGGCTTCCCGATGACGCCCGAGCTGCCGTTCCAACTGGGCGCGCAACGTTACCGCGGAGGCGCGGATCCCGTCGTACCTGCCCGGCGCCGTCATATCCAACACCTGGCACAGCAGACCCCGGCTCTCCTGCAGTTCACCGCTCACACCGAGCGCGCGGGCCCTGCGCAGCGTCAGCTCGCGCCGTGCGCTGAGGTGCTCGGATCCGACCGGGAGCAGTCGCAGGACGACGCCGAGCCAGTGTGCTGAGGTGGCCGGAGCGGTCGCGGCGGCGTGCTCGGCGGCCGCGATGAGAACGACGGTCGCCTTCGGGTCCCAGTTGGTCACCGACTGCTCGACATGGTGTGCCTGCTCGACGACGGGGGCCCCGGCAGCGGCAAGTCCCGCCGCCGCCCGGCGATGGAGCTCCTCCCGCCGCCAGGGGTCGATGTTCTCGTGGATCAGTGCCCGGATCAGCGGATGACGCAGCGTCATCCGCCGCTCGCCGTGCCCCGGCCGCAGCAGGTCGCGCCGCATCAACCCCTGCAGCGCGTCGATGGCCTCCTCGGAACCGGAGCCGGTGAGCGTGTCGATCATCGCGGGCGTGGTGTGATCGCCGAGGACGGCGGCGGCCTCGAGAGTCCGGCGTTCCGCAGGGCTGAGCAGCGCGACTTCGTCGAGCAGCAGGGCCGCGAGCCCGATCGGCAGGCCCTCCGGTTCGCCGGACACCGCGCGGGCCGCGTGCACGGAGGCGGGCTGCGGCACCGGATGGTCCGCGCGGTGGGCTTGCAGGAGGGCTAGGAAGTACAGCGGATTGCCGTCGCTCGCCGCGTACAGCTCGGACGCCCGCGACGGCGGAAGGTCGCCGGCCAACTCCTCGACGCACACGCGCTCGGCCAAGGATCCCAAGGCGATCCGAAGCACGGACCCGGCGTCCGCGCCCCGGGCGAGCGCGGCGGTGAGGATCGGCGGAGTCTGCCGGTCACGGCGTGAGACGACCAGCAGCGGCGAAGACGGCACCGGATGACGCACGAAGTGGTTCAGCAGCTCCAGCGACGCCGGATCCGCCCAGTGCAGGTCGTCCAGCACCACGACGAGCCGGTCACGGCCGAGCCGCCCCAACACCGCCGCAGTGGCCTGGTAGAGGCCGAAGCGGTCGGCGGAGCCCGGTACGATCGGCGTCTCGCCGGCGCCGCGCAGCACCGGAGACAACTGCGCCAGTTCGGGGAAGCGGCGCATCACTGAGGGGTCGAGGTCGGCGAAGGCGTCGACGAACGGCCGGAACGGGCTGCGGCGTTCGTACTCCGCGGCCTGACCGCTCAGCACGGTCAGCCCGCGGCCTCGGGCCCGCCCGCGCAATTGCGCCAGCAGCCGGCTCTTGCCGATTCCGGCGTCACCTGTGATATCGACGATCGCCGGACCGCCGCCGTCGAACCGGTCCAGCACCGAGTCCAACAGACCGAGTTCAGCGGATCTGCCGACGAACGGCACCTTACCGGCCCGCGCCTGCGAATCGTCGTACGCCTCGACCATCTGGCGACTCCCCTTCAGGCGGATTCTCAGCGGGCCCGGACGTCGAAGGACGAGAGAGTATCGTCTTGGGCCGTTACCCGGGAAGTGGACACCGGGTTTTATGCGGCCCAGGCGGCAGTCACCGCACAAGCGGTCAGAACGGTGTGGATACGAACCGCATAAGGTCCGTCCGAATGCCGAAGCGCTGCCGGAGCGCCCGCGCGGCCGCGGGCAGTCCGCACATGCCGCGCACGGCCGGGCCGGGTGGCGTCGATGCCGAGCAGAGATTAACGCCCTCGATCGGGGTGGCGTAGGGATCCCAGCGTAGTGCCGGACGCATGGTCGTGCGCCATAGGGGCAGGCCTCCGCCAGTGATGCCGCCGCCGACACAGTTCAGGCTGTGCTCCTCCAGCGTGGCGGCCAGGGCGACGCGCCGGGCCAGCCCCAGGTCGCGGAATCCCGGAGCGAATCGTTCCACCTACGCCGTGATCGCTTCTCCCAGGTCCAGATTCGAACCAAAAGGCACATGGGCATAGAGGCGTAAAGCGTGTCCTTGCTCCGCGGAGCGCGCGTGGCGTCTCCGCGGGCGAGCAGAGCAGCCGCGGCAGGCCGCGGTGGAAGGCGCCGCAGATCTGACATGGCCAGGTCCGCCGGTTCCGGCGAACGCTCAGCCAGCGGGGCGAACAGCCCGCGCCACACCCATCGGCGCCGAACGACTGCACAGTGCGGTCGAGGTCGCGGTACGCCAGTGCGGCACGGCCGCCGTGCAGCGGATGGGCGTACGCCACCTCGGGCTAGAGCAACTCCAACCCGTGCCGGGCGAGATCGAGCGCCCGGCAGAACGGGGACGCGAGGCCGATCGGATGGGCGCGGGAACACACGTCGTGCCGGAATCCGGGCGGTGTCAGCTCATTGTTATGGGTGCCGCCGACCGTGTCCGCCGCTTCGTAGAGGGCGACCTTCAGACCGGCGCCGGCCAGGGTGATCGCCGCCGCGAGACCGTTGGGTCCCGCGCCGACGACTACCGCGTCCACATCCGAGGTTAAATGCCTAGCCAACGAACCCGTCGACTCATTGAACCGGCCCCGTCCAGTCGTCGGCGAGAACGGTCTTCTGCGCCGATGACGGGGCGGCGTGGCTCACCGATGATCGGGCGCTGTGACCCGGAGCCGCCACGGCATGCGTGCCGAGGGTGAGGAGGGTCGCGTAAGCGAGCGGGGTGACGATCGCTGCCGCCGTCACCAGCCGGAGAAATCGTGATGTCAAAGCATCTCCTTGAATTTGCGGAATACGGCACAGAGTGTACGCACAGGAGATCCAGGTTCAGGTGTCAGACGGCAAGGATCGGTATATCCACGGTCCATGGCCGCCCGGCTCCCCGACCGCCCTGCCGCGCCGGACACCATGCCAGCCAAAGGCACTCGTGGCGCCTTGACTTGGGTTTTCCACCCGACCAGCCAACGCGTGCCAACAGGCTGACGACTCGCTCGTGGCAACTCCCCCGTGCGAACCGAGCCCGCTCCGCACATGCCTTGCCGTAGGGCAGTTACGTAGTTTTGCGGATGTGACTGAGCGCATCCTGCTGGCAGGATCCCGGCGAGCCCAAGGACTCGAAGTCCTTTCTCGCTACCTTCATTCCGCGATAACAGATAGAGGTTTCATGGAACTGTACGAGAATTCCGGATCATTCGTTCCGGACCAGCACCATCAGAGCGCCCAAGCGCAGACGAGCACCATCAGCCCCTCGCGCGCCCGCTGGCGTGTGCCGGCCGCGGTCATGTCGATAGCCTTCGTCGCGGCCCTGTCCCTGCACAGCGGAACGGCCGCCCACGCGACCGAGAAGCCGAAGTTCGCGGCCGTGTCCGCGCTCGCGGCTCAGGACACCACCGCCAAGTCCGCGCTGTCCGTGAAGGCGGCCGCGGACACCACCGGCGGCGCCGGCGTGCACGGCGCCTTCAACATCTACGACGGCGCCGGCGGCGGCATCGAGTTCTGGTTCAACCCGGCCACCGGCCAGCTGACCCTCGCGGTCGCGTCCGGCGTCGGCGTGGGCGGCGGCGGCGTCATCGGCACCTACGCCCCCGGCACCGAACCGGCCGCCGGAACCTACCTCTACGCCAGCGCGACCCTCGCGGCGGGCACCGTCGCCAGTGAGACCGCCTCCGGCACCTACTCGCTGGATAACGGCGTGTTCAGCGGCTCGGTCTCCGGCACCGTGGAAGGCCGGACCGTGACGCTCACCTCAGACGGCGTCTCGGGTTTCAACGCCAGCGTAACGGCCGGTTCGGGCGCGGTGGGCTGGACCGCGTCGACCGGCGTCAAGTTCGTGTTCGACTTCAACATCACGGACGTCATCGACTACATCTGGAACGCGATCAAGGGCCTGTTCACCGGTGACTACTCGCTGACCGACTTGGACGATACCGGCTACAGCACCTGGGCGTACTCGGACGACAGCAGCACCGACGGCGCCTTGATCACCTCCAGCGGTTCCACGGGCGATGGTTCCACGGCCGATGGTTCCGCGACCACTGATACCTCGTCGGACGACTCGTCGGACGACGACAGTACCGACGTCGGCGACACCAACGGCGGCGAATGTGACCCGGCGCCCTGCGCCCTGGCCTAGCAGACGTTGTCAGGCCTCGACCACGTACACGCGGTTTCGGCCCTGACACGCGACCATCGACGTCTTCAATGGCACGGCGGCGACTGCGAGTGAGCCGGACGGTTTGACGACGTCCGACCGCAGGGGACGGGAGCGGCTCCGCCGGAGCCCTCCCGGCCCCTTGGCTAAAAGCGATGACTGTGAGGAGAGCACGATGGCTGGTGAAGCGTCATCCCGGCTGCCGGAGGCGGAGCACGAGCCGGTGCCCGATAGCGGGATGCTCGCGGAGCAGGAGCCCGAGCGGGAGCCCGGGCCGGTCGGCGGCCCGCGGCCGGTCCGGCTTTCGCGTTGGTCGCGGGTCCTGCTGGGCGCGGCAGCAGGTCTGATCGCGCTGGTGACGGCGGCTCAGCTGGCGGCGACGCTGCTGGCCGCGTCACCGTCGAACACGCTTTCGCAGCAGTACAACGCGCAGTTGAACTGGTGGGTCACGCCATGGCTGGGTCAGAACTGGAAGCTGTTCGGGCCCGATCCGCAGGAAGAGAACCTCACGATCCTGGTCCGGGTCGAGGACGCGTCCGGAGCGCAGAGCGCCTGGGTGAATCTGACGGCGATCGACTACGCGGCGGTACTGCACGACCCGATGCCGAGCCATGCGAACGAGAACGAGTTGCGCCTGGCCTGGCAGGCGTACACGAACAGCAAGCCGGGCAGCGTGACTCAGAACCTGGTGCGCCGGTATCTGGTGAACTTCGCGGCCGAGCGCCTGGGAATCCCGATCCCCGGCGACTACACCGCGGTGCAGTTCGAGTCGCTGGCCACGCCGATGCCCCCGCCCGGCTCCACGGGACCACAGCCGCCGACCAACGGGTACCAGCCGTGGTGGCCGCTGACCGCACAGAACGGATCAACACAGTGATCGCGCGGATCGCTGCCCGGATCGGGCACGTGTTCGAAGAGCTGACCGTGCGCCCGATCGCGCTCTACGGCAGCGCCATGCTACGGATCGGCTACGGCCTGACCTACCTGGTCTTCCTGGTGCGAGAGTTCCCCAACCGGGAGGAGCTGTGGGGGCCGCACGCCGCATGGACTCCGGCCCTGGCGCGGCAGTACGCCGCGGCCACGAACTGGTACGGCTGGGTCAAGTCCTGGTACACGCTGCTAGCCACCACCAACGACACCCGCTTCGAACTGAGCTACGCTCTCGCCCTGCTGATCTGCGCGGCAATGGCCCTCGGCTGGCGCACCCGCGCCACCTCGATCGCATTCATGCTGGTCGTCACCACCTTCAGCGGCCGCGACGCCTTCCTCGGCGACGGCGGAGACAACGTCCTGCTGCTGATGTCGATCTACCTGGTCTTCGCCGCCGGCGGCCGGCGCCTTTCGCTCGACAGCCGACGGCTCGCCGCCCGCACGGCCTCGCCCCGCACGCCACCCGGCCCGGCCCTCGCGGAGTTGGCCGAGGTGCGTCGGCGGGTCGTGACCCTGGTACACAACGCGGCGATCCTGGTCATCGGCTTCCAGATGTGTGTGATCTACGGAGCCGCCGCGCTGTGGAAGGCGCAGGGCGCGGTATGGGAGAACGGAACTGCGATCTACTACGTGCTGCACATCGACTGGTTCCGGGTCTGGCCCGGCCTGTCCGACGCCGTCGCGGGCCATCCCACGGTCGTTGCGATCGTCGCGTACGTCACCGTCTTCGCCCAGATCGGCTTCCCCTTCGCCATCTTCTCCAAGCGACTGAAATACGCGCTGCTCGTCCTGCTGCTCGGCATGCACCTGAGCATCGCCGTGCTCCTCGGCATCCCCGTCTTCTCCGCCGTCATGATCATCGGTGACTCGGTGTTTCTACCCGACGCCTTCTGGCTCGCAGTCGGACGCATCGCGCGGCAGACGGCATCGCGGCTCAGAACACTGCGACCCCGGACTCCGCTGCCACCGGTGCGCACGCCCGCGGACCGCCACACACTGTCAGAAAGTGATCTTCTCCGGTGAGGCGGCACGTACCGGAGTGATCGCGCTGCGGTCGTCGCGTGAGACGCCGCCAGGGGTGGTCCGCTGGATGCATGGAGCGTGCGGGCGCCCGTCAACGCGCTTGGTGATGTCCGCGCAGGCGCCGGTGCAGGCGAGGTTTGAGATGACGGGCTTGTCGTAGTGCCGTGCCGTTGCACTGGCACGCCTGAAGGAAGGGTCCGAGCATGAGCACCGCCGTGGTGGTGGGGTCCGGTCCGAACGGGCTCGCCGCCGCGTGCGCGCTGGCCCGGGCAGGTGTGACGGTCACCGTGTTGGAGGCCGCGGCCGAGATCGGGGGCGGTACGCGCTCAGGCGAGGCGATCATGCCCGGCCTACTGCACGACCACTGCTCGGCCGTGCATCCGATGGCCGCCGGTTCGACCTTTCTGAACTCGCTCGGCCTGGAGCGGTACGGTCTGCAATGGCGCTGGCCCGAGATCGACTGCGTGCACCCGCTGGACGGCGGGGGCGCCGCGGTGCTGCACCGGTCGATCGAGCGGACCGCGGCAGGGCTGGGTCCGGACGGCGCCCGTTGGCGGCTGCTGTTCGAACGCACCTCGGCCGATTTCGACCAGTGGTCCGGGGACATCACCGGGCCGCTGCTGCGCGTGCCCGAGCATCCGCTGAAGGTGGCCCGGTTCGGTCCGCCCGCGCTGCTGCCCTGTGCGGTGGTGGCCCGGCTGTTCGCCACCGAACCGGCTCGCGCGTTGTTCGGTGGGGTGGCGGCGCACGCGTTCCAACCGCTGCACCGTCCGCTGAGCTCGGCCATCGGTCTGGGTATCATCACCGCCGGTCATCGGCACGGTTGGCCGGTCGCGGCCGGAGGCTCGCACTCGATCACCAAGGCAATGGCGGCGATGTTGCTCGATCTGGGCGGCACGATTGAGACCGGTGTGCGGGTGGATAGCGCAGCGCAGTTGCCGCCCGCGGATGCGATCGTCTTCGACCTTGCACCTGGCGCGGTCGCCGACATCTTGGGCGACCTGCTGCCGCCGCGGGTGCGGCGCGCCTACCGGCGGTTCCGGCACGGCCCCGGCGCGTTCAAGGTGGACTTCGCGGTCGCCGGCGGGGTGCCCTGGACCAATGCGGACGCACGCCGCGCCGGGACGGTTCATCTGGGCGGGGGCTTCGCCGAGATCGCCGCCGCGGAGCGGGACGTGGCCGCGGGACGGATGCCCGGACGTCCGTTCGTGCTGGTCGGCCAGCAGCACCTCGCCGACCGGCAACGTTCGGTAGGCGACGTTCATCCGCTGTGGACGTACGCGCATGTCCCGCAGGGTTATTCGGGTGACGCCACTGAAGCGATCATCGCGCAGATCGAGCGGTTCGCTCCCGGGTTCCGGGATCGGATACTCGGGTCGGCTGTGCGCACGACCATGCAGATGGCGCTGTATAACCCCAACTACGTCGGTGGCGACATCGTCACCGGGGCGAAAGACGCCCGCCAACTCATGTTCGGCCCGCGCACCACGTTGCGACCCTACGACACGGGCGTGCCCGGCGTATTCCTGTGCTCGGCCGCCACCCCGCCGGGTCCGGGCGCACACGGTATGTGCGGCAAGCATGCGGCGGACGCGGCCCTGCGTCATCTTCGCCGTACGCGGAGCCACGGCTGGCGGGGGCACCCCACCTCGCACTGACCGTCACCGGCAACCCCGGCGGCGGCCCTCCCGGCTTCAAGCCAGCTCACAACCGCTGGGGCGTCGAGCGCAGCTTCGGCACCTCATGCTCAAACGCAGGCTCGTACGCGACTACGAAGAACAAGCAGCGAGCAGTACAGCCATGATCCACCTAGCGCAGATCGACATGCTCGCCCGACGACTAACCAGATAAACCGCGCCAACATGACGAGCTTTCCTTCGATCCCACCCGCACCGCTCCGCCGTACATCCCACCGCCTCGCCAGCCGTTCCGGGGTCGACTTGCGGCGTCGCGTAATCAACTATCGCGAGTCCGACGTGATCTGCGTGGTGCACAGGAAGAGGCCGAAGCCGGTCAACAGGAGCTGAGCCCGCGCACCCGTCAACGTCTGGAGCCGCCCCTGGAAAACACTGACTTCGCTGACAGCTTGCGCCAGGCGTTGGAGGAACTGAATGACGCCGGCCGACTCGCCCGGCGAGGAGTCAGCCGGCGTCATCCCGCGAGCCGCCCTTGTTCAGCGGCCTCGTTAAAGCCCGGATTCGAGGGCTTCCTGGAGACGCTTCGTGCGCTCCTCGACATGGTGGGTGTTGGTATCCGACATATGGTCGAACGTCAGCACGCCGTCAGTGAAGGAGATCCCAGCCGGGCTGGAGAACACACCGGTGTTCCTGACGACGACCTTCGCCACCCCCTCGCGGAGCGAGTCCTTACCCATGTCATCGGCCCCGACCGCGCCCAACGCGTCCACCAGCGGCTGGAAGAACACCTGGGGGAAGTAATCGGCGTACCTGTCCGCGTAATCGGGGACGGCCAACTCCTGCCACGCCACCTCGATCGGCACCTCGAACCCCGCCGCCTCGTCGATCTGTGACTTCCAGCCGGGGTAGTCGTCATTCTTGAACTGCTCAACGCCGCGGCGTTCCGCCAGGCCCATCCGAATCTCCAAATTGCGTGTTGTCGTTATCCCACTAGAGCAAAGCACTGATTTTCCGACATGATCGCCCGGCAGCGCGCGAGCCAGCGCGGCAGTCAGATCCACCCGGACAGCCAGCCCGTCCACAATCGGCTGCACCAATAGGTGCAATCCGAGCCATAGGCCAGGTCGAGTTCCTTGCTTGCGAGGAGCCTTTCAGCCGCAGAGCCAAGAAGCCATCCGTAGTATTACGCAATTCTCATACGTAGCCCCGAGCAAGTCCCTCCAGTTATCGGTCCGCGCCAGGATCACCGCCCGACCGCGAGAAGCCGCCGGACACGGAGACCGCGACGCCGGGTCCACCGTTGCCCAGGCGGCCCGTGACCTGAGACTGTCGTGGCTCACCGTCATGGACGCCTTCCGCACCGCCGACGAGAAGATCACCCCCTTCTGGCCGGCGAGCTATCCCTGCTCCGTGAATATCCCGACGCCACCTACTCCCGAGCGGTCCTGGAAGCCGTCGGCAGCGGCGAACGAACCTTCACCACGATCGCCACCGAGGCCGGCGGCGCGAACCCGCTTGCCTCCGGCACGCTCTCCCCGATCCTGGGCACGCTTCTGGACAAGAAGGTCCTCGCCGCCGACAGCCCCCTGTCCACAAGGCCAGACACCAAGAACAAGCGCTACGGCATCGCGGACCCGTACCTGCGCTTCTGGCTGTCCTTTCTCCAACGCGGAATTCCACTCGTCGAACGCGGCCGCGGAGACCTCCTGCTGGAACGGATCGAACACTCCTGGACCAGCTGGCGCGGCCGCGCCGTAGAACCCGTGATCCGCGAGTCACTCCTGCGGCTCCTGCCTGACGAGCACTGGCCGGAGACCCAAGCGATCGGCGGATGGTGGAACCGACAGAACAATCCCGAAATCGACCTGGTCGGCGCGGACCGCGAACCGGTAGCCAGACGCTTCCACTTCCTCGGCTCGATCAAATGGCTGGAAAACCAGCCCTTCGACCGCCGCGATTACGACAGTCTCGTGCGCGACATGCTCGCCGTCCCCGGCACCGACCCGGACACCCCCTGACCGCAGTCTCACGCAACGGCATCACCCAAGACCTGCCCCTGGCCACGCACTGGGGACCCGACGAACTCCTACAGGCCTGGCAATGAACGCAGCACCAACCAGGTCGGGTCGCCCTGGGCGTCGCAACCCGGGCGACCCGACCTGGTTGTCGAATTGCACTTGTCCGCTCAACAACACGTCGTTCTTAGAGCCGGTCCGCGGGTGAGTTCTTGCGGTGCGCGGCGCGGGCCCGTTCGTCGGCTGCGGATTCTCCGTAACGGGTGAGCATCTGTCGGGAGCGCCAGCCCATCAGCCGCATCAGGTTGGTCTCGTCGTCGTTGTTCTCCAGGCGCCACTGGTGCGCGAACGTGTGCCGGAACCGGTGCGGGTTGATGCGCGGGATACCGGCCTGGGCGCACCTGCGCTCGAGCATCTTGGCGATGCCGAAGCCGGTCAGCCGGTCCTTGCGCAGCGCGCCGATCCACAGCGGGCCGTCGAGCGGGAGTCGTGCGGCCCGCAGGACCTCGTTGCGCTTGCGCAGGTAGCGTTCGAGGGCGAGCCCGGTCTTAATGCCGAAGGGGGCGGCCCGGCGTCTGCCGCCCTTGGCGGTGACATGCAGGACGTCGTAGTTGAAATCGACGTCGCTGGCCTCCTCGTCCTCGGCGTAGTCCAGGCCCGCGGATTCGCCCAGCCGTATGCCGGTGTCGATGAACACCAAGACGATCGCCGTATCCCGCAACGCCACCTGGCCTTTCCCCTTGCACGTGGCCAGGAGCTTCTTGAGCGCGTCGTGGCGGATGACGGGTACGGGCTTGGGGACGACCTTGGGCGGGTTGAGTTTGTTGAAGGGGTCGTGGTCGATCACCTCCTCCAGGGTCAGGTACTTGAAGAACTGCTGCAGCGCCCGGTAGTGGTTCGACCCGGTCGCGTCCGAGGTCCGCCCGATCACGGCGTCGATGTAAGCCGAGATGTGGCCCGGGGTGACCTTGCCGGGCTCGTACGGGACCGGAAGGTCCTCGAGGTCCTGCGGGGGCGTGTCGGGGAAGGCCTCGCGGTAGGAGTCGGGTAGGCGCTCGAGCCACGCGTCGAGGCTGACGGCGCGGTCATGGTAGATCTGCCGGGTACGGTCGGACTTGTGCTCGCCGCGCAGTGCGCGGTCGAAGCTGCGGAGGTAAGCCGTCAGAGATCCCAAGGCACTCACTCCTGAAGAATCGTAAGCTCAAACGGGTCACGCATCTCAATGCAGTGATGCAGTCGACGGGTCCGAAGAAGGAATCGCAAATCTCGTCGTGGCGCTCGCAGCCAATGCGCGGGCGGCGCATGCCGTGGCATCAGGCGAAGGTGCGCTCGAGGACGTGGCGGACCTTTCCGAGTCCCGGGCCGTGCGGCCGGCCGCAGCGGGCGATCTGCGGGCCCGCGGGAGCCCGCGGTTGCTTGTCGTGGCCGTAGCCGGGGGCGGTTGCCGCCAGTCAGCGAGACGGCAAGGGCAGTGGCCCAGTCGTCCGGGCGCCGGGGGCGGTGGGTGGCTGCCGCGCGGTCGGCTGCCATAGGTCATCGGTCACGATCCATGGACGCGGTCGGCTCGGCACACTCCCAGCTCAGCAAGCACCGCCCCCGAAGTCACCCAAATCAGCGCTAAACCGCCCAATCGTGTCAGGAGCGCTCGAGCTCCAAGATCCCAAAGCGTCATTCACCGGAACAGGCACTTTCCCTACGAGCGCCATGCTAACGTCCGAAACGGACCCGAACACGATATTTCCGCAGGCCAGCGCCCTGAGCCGGGACCGAACCCGCAACCAAGCGCTCTTGGTCTTCCTGAACCCCGAACGGCTTTCGATTCAGACTCGCCGCCGACCGTCCGGGAGGCCTTCGGGGCCGAGCGCAACGACTCCCGCGGCGGTGCATCCAGAGCGGGCCACCGCCAGCAACGGAGTCTGGTCGTTTGCGCCGGGCAGTTGCGACCGGCGGACGATCAGCCGGGACAGGTCGCGCGAGTCGACGGTAGATCTTCCGAGCTCAGCGGGCTTCACGCTCGCCACGCAAAATGAGGCCGAAGCCGAGGAAACACGGCGCCAGACATGACAAGGCATTGACCATCGAGCCAAGACGATCTTGATAGGCACTTGCCGTTCCCTCGCCAAGCTAACGTTTTTCAAGATCGGCAATGATCTTTCCGCAGGTACAGCCGCCGGGAGGGGCGAGCCGTTAGGGCAAGTGCCTGTCGGCACTTGCCCTTGAAGTACGCGTGTTAGGCTTCTGATGGTCGTGAAAAACCGCGTTTCCGCAGGTGGCGCCGCCTGAGCAAGCAAGGCCGCTGGCCGAGCGCCGAAATAGGCACCTGACCACAGTGCCGTGCTAACTTCCGAATACGGACCCGGACACGGCATTCCTGCTGGTCAGCGCCCCGAGCAGGGATCGAACCTGCGACCAAGTGCTTAGAAGGCACCTGCTCTATCCGCTGAGCTATCGGGGCTCACGTTGCATTTGCCGAATCAGGGTACCGGACCTCTTCAGGTTGGCACCGGAGCCGACGAGGCAGAACCGGACAGATCCGCTCAGGACGGCCCTCGGGGGACCGCCTGGCATCGTTCCGCATCGAATTCGCAACGCAGAAGTTACCGAAGTATTCCGGTCAGGGTGTTCCCTTGCCCCGGCCCCTGCGGCAGGGTAGCGCTGTGACGATCACAGGCCCGGACGCGGACCTGCTCAGCGCCGTCGGCGCCCTGCGCGACCACGTCGCCAAGCCCCGCTTGCCCCTGGCCGCCGAGGGGGTCGAGGACGTGCGCACGCTCAGGACAGAGCTGCTGCATCGGATCGACGACTATCTTATTCCCCGGCTGCGCGAGTCCGGCGGCCCCTTGCACCTGGTCATCGGCGGATCCACCGGTGTCGGGAAGTCCACGCTGGTCAACTCGCTGGTGCGCTACGACCTGACCCGGGCCGGGGTGCTGCGGCCGACGACGCGGGGCGCGGTGCTCTGCGTGAATCCGGCGGACGTGGCCGCTACCACCGGGCCGCACCGGCTGCTGCCCGCCTTCGCGCGGAACGGCACCGATCGGCCGCACGGGGCGGGGGCCGCGGTCGGATCCTCGGCCGCCGAGCTGCGCGCCGCCAACCGGCCCGAGGGCTTCACGCTGGCCGCGCATCCGGCGATCCCCTACGGGCTCGCGCTGATCGACGCGCCGGACATCAACTCCGTGGCCCAGGGCAACCGGGAGACCGGGCGGCGGCTGCTCGGGGCCGCCGACAGCTGGCTGCTGGTGACGACCGCCGAGCGCTATGCCGACGCCGTGCCCTGGGAACTGCTGCAGGAGGCCTGGCGACGGCGGCTCAGCGTGGCCGTCGTGCTCAATCGCGTTCCGGCCGAATCCGCGGCGGAGGTCAACCAGGCCTTCGCCGAACTTCTGGACACCTATCTTCCGCAGGCGAGCTCCGAGTTCCCGGTGTTCACCGTGCCGGAGACGACGCTGACCGCCGGGCTGATCCCGGAGTACCTGCTCGACCAGCTGGCCACCTGGCTGCGCGCGGTCAGCCAGGACCCGGCGGCCCGGCTCGAGGCCGTGCACCGCACCATCCTCGGCCTGCTGGACGACCTGCCGCAGCAGATCTCAGTGCTCTACGAGGCCCTGACCGCGCAGGGCGAGGTGGCCAACCGGCTGCGCGTGCAGGCCGACCTCGCCTATTCGGGCGAGCGCGCGGCGCTGCACGACGCGGTGGCCGCGGGCGAGCTGCTCGGCGGCTCCGCGCTGGTCGAATGGCAGTCGCAGATCGGTCCGGGACGCGTGCAGACGCTGCTCGACCCGGCTTCGGGCAGCGGCTCCGCCGCGCGACGCATGCTGCTCGCCGCGATCGCCGACCAGGTCTGGGCCGCGATAACGCGGGCCTCCGAGCAGGTCGCGCACGCCTGGCGGGGCACCATCCCGGCTGAGGAGGAGAGCCGGATCGCGCTCGGTGCCGGGAGCCAGGCCAGCGCGATCGCGCCGGAGCTCGAGGAGTGGGCGAACCGGCTCGGCGAGCTGATCGCGCGTACCCGGCTGCAGCCGGATGACGCGCAGAGCGAACCGGACTACCGGATAGCGGTGCTGATCGCGACGGTGCTGTGCGGGCGCGAGCTGCCCAGGCAGCGGCGGCGGCGCAAGGCGGATCCGCCGACCCCGGCCGTCGCGGCGACGCGGCGGCTCGCGGACCAGGTCTTTCCCGGCGGTCTCGCGGAGCGGCTCGGCGAGCAGGCGGCCGCCGCGCTGGACGCGGCGCTCGGCGCGCTGTTCGACCGCTACGCCTTTCGGCACCAGCGGGTGCTCGCCGAGCTGGGCATCGACCCGGACGCGGCGAAGACGCTGCTGGAGGCCGGGTACGTGGTGCAGCGGGCCAGGTAACGACACATCAGCGCAGGCACGACCGAGGGAGACAGGGCAGTGACACGGCCGGACGGGAACCCGCCGGGCACCGGCGCGCGCTTGGACGCGCTCGGGCGCGTCGTGGAGCTGGCACAGGGTCGGCTGGAGAACTCGGCGCTCGATCCGGCGCGCGCGGTGCTCGAACGGGCCGCCGCGCGGTACGCGCTGTCCGCCGAGCACACCCTCGTCGTGCTCGGCGGGGCCACCGGGGTCGGCAAGTCCTCGCTGTTCAACGCGCTGGTCGGGATCGGCCTTTCCCCCGTCGCGGTACGCCGCCCGACCACCGCGGAGCCGCTGGCCTGCGTCTGGGAGGCGGACGGGCTGGAGGAGGCGCGGCCGCTGCTGGAGCGGCTCGGCGTGGACCGGCGCCGCCAGCTGTGCCGGGAGTCGCCGCTGGGCACCGGCGAGATCCGCTTCGACAAGCCGGAGCCGGCCCGCGATCCGCTGGGCGGCCTGGTGCTGGTCGACCTGCCGGACCACGACTCGCTGCGCACCGAGCACCGGGAGAGCGTGGACCGCGCGGTCGAGTTCGCCGACCTGCTGATCTGGGTGACCGACCCGCAGAAGTACGCCGACGCCTCCTGGCACGAGGACTACCTCAAGCCGCTGTCCTCGCACGGCGGGGTGACGCTGATCCTGCTCAACCAGGTGGACAAGCTGCCGCCGGGCGCGCTGCCCGAATGCCTCGGCGACCTGCGCCGTCTGGTGGACGCGGACGGCCTCGACCGGGTGACGATCCTGCCGGTCTCCGCACGCTCCGGCGAGGGCCTGGCCGAACTGAACGAGCAGCTGGCCGAGCTGGTCGCCGGCCGCCGCGCCGCGATGGACCGGCTGAGCGCGGACGTGCACAAGGTGGCCGCCGACCTCTCCCCGCTGATCGGCCTCGCCATGGACGGGGATCAGATCCTTGATTCCGATCGGGAGCGGGCGCTGGCCGGGCTGCGCGCCGCCGCCGGGGTCTCCAGCCTGGCCGACGCGGTGGCCGCCCGGGCCGCCACCGGCGCGCTGCCGCTGGTCTCCAGCCCGCTGCGGGCGCTCGGCGGACTGTGGCGCGGCAAGGACAATCCGACCGCCGTGCGCACCGCGGGCCCTGACGTGCCGGTGGCCGTTCCGGTGGACCGGGGCGCGCTCGACCAGGTGCTCAATCACTTCGCCAACGCGCTGGCGACGAAGCTGCCGCGGGAATGGGGCCGCGCGCTGCGGGCGCAGATCACCGGTTCGCGGCGGGACGTCGCCGAGCAGCTGGACCTGGCGCTCGGCCAGTGCGAGCTCGCGGCGGTGGACGGCGCGAGGGGCGGAACCTTGCCCGCGCGGATCGGCCACGTGCTGCTTCTGCTGCTCTCCGCGGCCGGCGTGGTCGCCGCGGCGGGCGGCGCGGTCGGACTGCTGCCCGGATACGCCGTCGCCGCCGGCGCCGCCGGGTTCGGCGTCGGGCTGCTCGGCTCGCTGCTGCTGGACGTCCGGGCCCGCGCGTCGGCCAGGGCGCGGGCGATCCGGGCGGGCCAGGTCGCCGCGGGTTCGCTCGCGGTCGAGCTCGCCGCCGTCGCCCAGGACGGCCTGTTCGCCCCGGCGGCCGCTGAGCTGGACCGACACCGCCGCACGTACGAGGCTTTCGCGACCGTTTACGGCTAGCCGCCCGGTCCTCGGGCACGCTCGACCGTAGTAAGCGCCGCCCGTGCGGCCCGATAGACTAGACGGCATGGCTGAGTTCATCTACACCCTGCGCAAGGCCCGTAAGGCCTACGGCGACAAGGTCATCCTCGACGACGTGACCCTGAGCTTCCTGCCGGGTGCGAAGATCGGCGTGGTCGGCCCCAACGGAGCCGGTAAGTCCACCGTTCTGAAGATCATGGCCGGTCTGGAGCAGCCGTCGAACGGGGACGCGAACCTCAGCCCCGGCTTCTCGGTCGGCATCCTGATGCAGGAGCCGAAGCTCAACGAGGACAAGGACGTGCTCAGCAACATCCAGGAGGGTGTCGCCGAGACCAAGGCCCTGGTCGACCGGTACAACGAGGTCACCAGGCTGATGGAGACCGAATACTCGGACGAGCTGCTCGACGAGATGGGCAAGCTCGGCGAGGAGATGGACCACCGCAACGCCTGGGACCTCGACGCCCAGCTCGAGCTGGCGATGGACGCGCTGCGCTGCCCGCCGCCGGACGCCGACGTCAAGGTGCTCTCCGGTGGTGAGAAGCGCCGCGTGGCCCTGTGCAAGCTGCTGCTCGAGGCGCCCGACCTCCTGCTGCTGGACGAGCCCACCAACCACCTGGACGCCGAGTCCGTGCTCTGGCTCGAGCAGCACCTGGCCAAGTACGCGGGCACCGTCGTGGCGATCACCCACGACCGGTACTTCCTGGACAACGTCGCGGAGTGGATCCTCGAGCTGGACCGCGGCCGCGCGTACCCTTACGAGGGCAATTACTCGACGTACCTGGAGAGCAAGGCCGCGCGCCTGAAGGTCGAGGGCCAGAAGGACGTCAAGCGCGCCAAGCGGCTCAAGGAAGAACTCGAGTGGGTGCGCTCGAACGCCAAGGGCCGTCAGGCGAAGTCGAAGGCGCGCCTGTCCCGCTACGAGGAGATGGCCGCGGAGGCCGAGAAGACCAGGAAGCTGGACTTCGACGAGATCCAGATCCCGCCGGGCCCGCGCCTTGGCAGCATCGTGGTCGACGTCGCGCACTTGAACAAGGGCTTCGGCGAGCGGGTGCTGATCGACGACCTGTCCTTCACGCTGCCGCGCAACGGCATCGTCGGCGTCGTCGGCCCGAACGGCGCCGGTAAGACCACGCTGTTCAAGACGATCGTCGGCCTGGAGAAGGCGGACGCCGGCGAGGTCAAGATCGGCGAGACGGTCAAGATCTCCTATGTGGACCAGGGCCGCTCCAACATCGACCCGAAGAAGACCCTGTGGGAGGTCGTCTCCGACGGCCTCGACTACATCCACGTCGGCCAGGTCGAAATGCCGTCCCGCGCGTACGTCTCGGCCTTCGGCTTCAAGGGCCCGGACCAGCAGAAGCCCGCGGGAATCCTCTCCGGCGGCGAGCGCAACCGGCTCAACCTGGCGCTGACGCTGAAGGTCGGCGGCAACCTGCTGCTGCTCGACGAGCCGACCAACGACCTGGACGTGGAGACGCTCTCCTCACTGGAGAACGCGCTGCTCGAATTCCCGGGCTGCGCGGTGGTCGTCTCCCACGACCGCTGGTTCCTGGACCGCGTCGCCACGCACATCCTGGCCTACGAGGGCGAGTCGAAGTGGTTCTGGTTCGAGGGCAACTTCGAGTCCTACGAGAAGAACAAGGTCGAGCGGCTCGGCCCGGAGGCGGCGCGTCCGCACCGGGTCACCTACCGGAAGCTCACCCGTGACTGAGCTGCCCGTTGCCGACGAAGCCGAAGGCGTGTCCGTGACCACCCGGCGGCACGTCTATCTCTGCCCGCTGCGATGGGCGGACATGGACTCCTTCGGCCACGTCAACAACGTGGTGTACCTGCGCTATCTGGAGCAGGCGCGCGTTGACTGGATGTTCGAGACGGCGCGCGAGGCCGGGGTCGAGAAGTTCAGCCTCGGCACCGTCGTCGCCCGGCACGAGATCGACTACAAGCGGCCGCTGGTCTACCGGGCCGCGCCGGTGCGGGTGGAGATCTGGGTGACGAAGATCAGCGTCGCGTCGTTCGTCTGCGCCTACGAGGTGCGCGACGACGACGTGGTGTACGCCAGGGCGCAGACCACGCTGGTGCCGTTCGACCTGGCCGAGCAGCGGCCGCGCCGCCTCGCCCCGGAGGAGCGGTTCTACCTGGAGCAGTATTTCCAGCAGGACGAGTCGTGCTGATCAAGTTCGCCAGCGGCCGCGACGGGGCCGCCCTCGGGGCTTATCTGGAACGGCTGCTGCACTTCGACAAGACCGCGTCGGTCCGGCTGGTGGGCGTGGGCCCGGCCGCCGCCGCGTACACCGGCCCTCCCTTCGGCGGACGCCCGGTGCTCGCGCTTCGGCTGGCGCAGTTGCAGCCGGGCACCGCGCCGTTCGACGTGACGGTGCTGGCGGGCAAGCTGCTCGAGGGTTTCGCGAGCGACGATTCCGAACTGACCGTCCCGGACACGATGGTCGGCGGCCCGTCCTGGGCCGGCCTGCTGCCGCCGCGCTCCGGCTGGACGCGGATCGGCCTGATCAGCGTGCGCGAACTGGGCCGCGCGGCGGCGCAGGGCAACGCGGACTTCCGTTTCAGGGCCCTGGGACTCGATCGCGCCGGCCTCGACGCGCTCGGCGAGGAGATCTGGAGCCGACCGGTCGAGGCGACGCAGAATCCTGAGTCCGACGAGCCGGCACTGACGCTGCGTACCGCGCATGCCGCTCAGGCGCTGGGATTCCTCGGCCCGGACGCGGAGCAGTCCGAGGAACTCGCACAGCTGGCGCGGATCGGGCGTTGGCTGCGGGTGGACGCGCCGTATGGGACCGTGCTGCAGCGGGACTGATTTCTACCTCGGGAAACGGCCGAAGGCCGGGAATCCGTACCCTCAAACGGATCTCCGGCCTTCGGTCCTCCCCCACCTGCCGTCCATGCCCCGCTACGGCACGGCCGGGCTGGGCTGGGGGAAGTAGGCGAGCGTCGGGCTCAGGCTCCAGCCGCTGTTGCCGGAGCCCAGCTGGAACTGGAACTGCGGGGTCGCCGGCGGGTACTGGTCCTGCACGGTCCCGGCCGCGCCGACGCCCGTCGCGTGCACGTTCGCCACGTAGGCCGAGCCCTGCGTCTCGCCCTGGAATACGACGGTGCCGACATTTTGGATTTTCACGTTCGCGATGCGCAGGCCGCTGATCGGCAGGCCGGTGCCGTCGCCGGATACGAGCTCGAAGACGCTGTAGGGCGTGTCGAACACGTTGAGGTCATTGAGATCGAGGGCGACGTCGCTGATGGCGTAGTCGTAGGCGTCGATCTGAATGGCGCTCATCGGGTGGCCCCAGTTCGGGTTCATCGCGCCGGCCCGGATGATCGTGTCGCCGGAGACGTCGATGGTTCCGGCCAGCGTCGTGAAGCCGGGGCTGGCGAACTGCTCGTTGGAGATCGTCAGACCGCTGCCGAGGGCGTTCGAGTCGGCGATCACGTCGTGCACGATCGCGTTGTCGGTGCCGCCGTATTCGGCGATGCCGTTGGCCAGGTTGGGCTGCTCGACCGTGTCCCAGGCGAAGACGTCGTGCGAGTCGACCGCCGGATAGGACCAGATCGCCAGGCCGTCGTCACCGGTGTTGCGGATGAAGTCGTTGCGGACGACTACTCCGGTGGCGTTGCCGTTGAGGTTCAGGCCGTCCGCGTCGGTGTCGAGGACCACGCTGTTGCGCACGGTCACGTCCGTGTTCCCGAACTGGAGCCAGAACCCTACGTTCGTGTTCTGAATCCAGAGCCCGTCCACGACCGCGCCGGTGCCGAGCGAGCCGTTGATCGCGTTGGCCGTGCTGTCGTCGTGCCGCCCGACGGTGTCGCCGAGGATGGCGAAGTTCTTGAGGTTCACCGGTCCCGGGACCACGCTGGTGTTGTCGATGAACGCGTTGGAGTGGATCTGCGAGTACCAGTCCCCCGCGCCCTCGATCGTCGCGGTGTTGACCTGCAGCGACTCATCGACCGCGAAGTTGCCCGCGGGAATCCAGACGGCCTCGTGCTTCGCGTTCGCCGCGGATATCGCCGCGTTGAAGGCCGGCGCCGAGTCGGTCGCGCCGGTGGAGTCGGCGCCCTCGCTGAGCACTGAGACGGTGTGCGACGGCTGCTGGATCGGCGCGGCGACCTGGTAGAAGTCGGCCAGGTTGATCGTGTACGGGAGCGCGGTGTCGGAGGCGTCGGCCTGGAGGCGGACCGTGTCGCCGCGGCGCAGCTCCGTACCGAACAACAAACGCACGTCGTTGTAGAAGTGGTGCGTCTGGCTGCCGTAGATCTCCGGCGTGCTGATGTAGCTGTACGCCGAGGTGAGCTGAAGCTCGTGCGACTGCTTCACTCCGTTGACGTACACGGACAGGATCCCGCTGGTGCCCTGCGGCAGCGCGTAGGCCACGTCGACCGCGTTCGCGTTAACACCCAAGGTGAACTGCACGTACTGGCCGGTCGCGGTGAGCTGAACCGCCTCGCGGCCGACCGCCTCGGAAGCGAGGCCGCCCTGCGTGTAGGAGGGGCCGATCACCGAGCCGGTCGACGTCGCGTTCGGACCGGTCGCGAGGTATTCGCCGGTCATTCCCGGCACGCTGGCACCACCGTCGTAGGTCGGGTCGAAGGCCGATCGCGGCGCGGATGTCGTCGGGGTCGCGGCCTGGGCCGAGGCGGCAGCGCCGAGGCAGACCACTCCGGACGCGGCTATCGCCGCCGCGCCGAGCAGGCCGAGTCGTGCTCGTGGACGTGACAAGGAGGATTCCTCTCCGTTGAGGCGCGCCGATGCAAAGTTGGTAAAACGGGGGGTCGATCAGCTCAGCCGCAGCCAGACCGCCGTGTCCGCGGGCAGCCGGCCGTCCTCGGCGAGCTCTCCGCTGGACAGCAGGATCTCCGCGTACGCCGGCAGTTCGGCATCATTCGGCCCGAAATTAACCACGCAGGCGAACGCGTCGCCGCGCCGGTAGGCCAGCACCTCGGGGTCCGAGGGCAGCCAGCGCAGCAGCTCGCGGTCCGTCCGCAGGCCCTCCTCGTCCCGGCGCAGACGCAGGGCGCTGCGATACAGCTCCAGCATCGAGTCCGGATCGCCCCGCTCGGCCTCGACCGTCATCCGGTTCCAGGACTCCGGCTGCCGCGGCAGCCAGGGCTCGGCGGTCGCGTCCTCGGGGCTGAAGCCGAAGGGCGGCTCGGCCCCGGACCAGGGCAGCGGGACGCGGCAGCCGTCGCGGCCCGGGTCGGCGCCGGCGGTGCGGTGGAACATCTGGTCCTGCTTGAGCCCGTCCGGAATGTCCTCGACCTCCCAGAGGCCGAGCTCCTCGCCCTGGTAGATGTACGCGGATCCGGGCAGCGACAGGCTCAGCAGCGCCGCCGCCCTGGCCCGGCGGGTGCCGAGCTCGAGGTCCACCGGCGTGGTGAAGTTGCGGGTCTCGAAGGCGAAGCTGGTGTCCTCGCGACCGTAGCGGCTCACGTGCCGGGTGACGTCGTGGTTGGACAGCACCCAGGTGGCCGGGGCGTCGACCGGCTGGTGCGCGGCGATCGTCTCGTCGATCACCTTGCGCAGTTCGGCCGGGTCCCAGGGGGCGCACAGGAAGGAGAGGTTGAACGCGGTGTGGATCTCGTTGGGCCGCAGGTACATCGCGAAACGCTGCGGGTCCGGCAGCCACACCTCGCCGATCAGCGCCTTGGGTTCCGGGTAGGAGTCGGCGACCCGGCGCCACTCCTGGTAGATCTCGTGGATGCCGTCGCGGTCGTTGTACGGGTGCGCGGCGTCCCCGGGCGCGTCCGGGTCGTAGTCGGCCAGGAACGGGTCCTTGACCAGGATCGCGGCCGAGTCGATCCGGATTCCGTCGGCGCCGCGGTCGAACCAGAATCGCAGGACGCTCAGGTGCTCCTCGCGGACCGCCGGGTGCTCCCAGTTGAGATCCGGCTGCGCGTCGGCGAAAAGGTGCAGGTACCACTGGCCCGGAGCGCCGTCCGGCTCGGTGATCCGGGTCCAGGCCGGACCGCCGAAGTGGGAGACCCAGTTGTTCGGCGGCTCGTTGCCGCCGGGCCCGCGCCCGGGCCGAAACCAGAAGCGCCCGCGCTCGTCCGAGCGCGGGGCGGCGGCCAGTGCGGCCCGGAACCAGGCGTGCTGGTCGGATACGTGGTTGGGGACGACGTCGATGATGATCCTGATGCCCAGCGCGTGCGCCTCGGCGATCAGCGCGTCGGCCTCGTCGAGGGTGCCGAAGTCGGGGTCGATGTCCCGGTAGTCGGCGACGTCGTAGCCGCCGTCGGCCATCGGCGAGGGGTACCAGGGGTTGAACCAGATCGCGTCGACGCCGAGTTCGGCCAGGTAGCGCAGGTGCTCGCGAATGCCGAGCAGGTCCCCCACCCCGTCGCCGTTCCCGTCCGCGAAGCTGCGCACGTACACCTGATAGGTGACCGCGTCGCGCCACCACTGCCCTGCGACTCCCGGCGCCGGGGACGGGGCAGCGGCCCGCGGTCCGGCTGAGGTCGAGGGTTGCGCGGCGGTCCGATGGAGAGTCACGGAAATCGGCTCCTTCTCTGCTCGCGTGCCGGTTGCGCACAACGTACATGGCGGCACTGAGCCACGCAAGAGACCTGTGTCAGTACTGCAAAAAAGCGATCTCTGATTGCCAGGGCGGCGTACGTCGTAACCCGAGAAAGCATCGCGGGGAATATTGAGTCCACACGGGGAGTCAGCACCGCGCCGCAGCTTGCGCCTCTTGCTCGCGCACATGGCTTGATCGTTGTAATCAAGTCGTGTCGTTGCGAACTTTCATCGCTATCTTGCGAAGCCATGTCTGTGTCAGTACGGTGAAGCCACCCGGGGCAAGACCACAGTCGTTCATGTCCAGTGAGGGAAGGCAGAACTATGAACAGTACGGTTCGCCGGCACGCCGGCATCCGCCGGACGGTGGCGATAGCCGCAGCCGCGGCCTTGGCGCTTCCCGTAGCCGCGTGCTCGAGCAGCGGCGGGTCCGGCACCTCGAACACCGCCTCCGGGCCGGTGACGATCACCGTCGGATGCGAACCGCCCACCACGCAGGCGGCACAGCGGAAGTTCTTCCTCGACGACATCACGGCCTTCGAGAAGGCCAACCCGGGCATCACGGTGAAGGGCGACGACGCGAACCCGTGCGAGGTGCCGGCGAAGTTCACCGCGCAGCTGGCCGCCGGGACCGAGGACAACGTCTTCTACACTGCGTTCACCGACCCGGCCAACGTGATCGCGACGGGCAAGGCGGCGGACATCCAGTCCTACGTCTCGCAGATCACCAACGAGAGCAGCATCCTGCCACAGCTGCTGAACGTGTACCGGCAGGGCGACACGAGCTCCGGGGACCTGTACGGCATCCCGGTCAACAACTACTCCGAGGGCCTGGTCTACAACACGACCCTGTTCCAGCGGGCCGGGATCACCACCCCGCCGTCGACCTGGGCCGAGGTCGAGACGGACGCCAAGAAGATCAGCGCGCTCGGCCCCGGCTACATGGGATACGTCGACCTGAGCGCGCAGAACACCGGCGGCTGGCACTTCGCGGCCGAACTGTTCTCCCGCGGCGGGCAGATGGTGACCGGAACCGGGGACAACGCGAAGGCGGCGTTCAACGACACCGCCGGGGTCGGCGTGCTGCAGGCGCTGCACCAGATGCGCTTCGTGGACAACGACATGGGCACCAAGCAGGGACTGGCCTGGTCGGACCCGCAGCAGCTGATGAGCACCGGCAAGCTCGGCATGTACGTGGGCGCGCCCGACACGGTCACCAACCTGCACGCCACCTACAACACCCCGTACGCCAACATCGCGATGGCGCCGCTGCCCGGGGTGAGCGCCCCGACCGCGACGCTGCTCGGCGGTGACGGCTACATGTTCAACAAGAAGGACACCGCGGCGCAGATCCAGGCCGGCATCAAGTTCGTCAACTTCGAGTGGCTGACGCCGAACGACGGCCAGTTCAACTACGCCCGCACCGCCAAGGCCGGTCAGCCGGTCGGCCTGCCGGAGCCCGACCTGTTCACCGCCGGATCGGCCGCCGACCAGCAGGCCACCACGGACGAGAAGGCCTCGGCCAACGTGCCGTCGCAGAACTTCACCGCGTACACCGACGCCCTGTCGAACATGCAGCTGATCGTCGAACCGCCGCAGGCGCAGGCCATCTACGCGCAGGGCGACAAGGCGATGTACTCCGTCCTGACGAACCCGAACGCGAACATCCCGCAACTGCTGAGCACCTTCGCCTCGGCGACCAACGAGATCCTGTCGAACCAGTAACGGGAAAGTCGGTGCCGTCTCCGCCGGATCGAGCGTATCCGGCGGGGACGGCACCGACGAGTCCACCGCGGCACCCGACCACCGGCACCCGGCGTCCTTGACGAGAGCGGAAGTGTAGATCGATGACCACTGCCATCAACGTTTCCCGCGCCCGGGCGCGCGGCCTGCCGGGAGCGGGCGGGCCGAGGCCGGCTCCCGGCCGGAGAGGTCCCACGCTGGGCCGCCGGGTGCGGCGCAGCGTCGCCGCATACGTCTTCCTCGCGGGGGCGATCCTGTGTTTCGCGCTGTTCTCCTGGTATCCGATGCTCCACGAGATCCTGCTCAGCTTCCAGCATCTGAACCTGGTGGGGCAGAGCGAGGGCTGGGGCGGCTGGCGCAACTACGAGCACATGCTCAACGACCCGGACTTCTGGACCTCGGTCCACGTGACGCTGGTCTTCACCGGTCTCGCGCTGATCTTCGGCTACGCGGTGCCGTTCGTGATCGCGGTCGCGCTCAACGAGTTCCGGCACGCCAAGTCGTACTTCCGGCTGCTGGTCTACCTACCGGTGATGCTGCCGCCGGTCGCCTCGGCGTTCCTGTGGAGGTATTGGTTCTACGCGCCGGACAACACCGGCCTGTTCAACTCGTTTCTGCACGACCTGCACCTGCCGACCTCCACCTGGCTGCAGTCGCCGAACAACACCTTCGTCATCCTGTGCATGGTGATCTTCTCCACCTGGAGCAACATGGGCAGCGGCGTGCTGATCTACATCGCGGCCCTGCAGGGGATTCCCGGAGAGCTGTACGAGGCGGCGGAACTGGACGGCGCCGGGATCTTCAAGCGGGTCTGGCACGTGACCGTCCCGCAGACGCGGCTGATCCTCTCGCTGATGCTGCTGCTGCAGGTCGTGGCCACCATGCAGACCTTCACCGAGTCGCTGGTGCTCACCGGCGGCGCGAACGGCACCGGGACGCTGGTCTACCTGGTCTACCAGGACGCGACGAACTTCAACAACTTCGGCGGTTCGGCGGCGATCGGCACCGTTCTGCTGCTCTTCCTCGGTCTGTTCTCCGGGGCGTACCTGTGGCTCAACCGGCGTGGAGAGGAGTAGCACGTGTCGGCTTTCGATGTGCAGACGAGAACCCTGATCTCCCGGACCCAGCTCAATCGGCCGGTCGCCAAACGGGTCTACTGGGTGGTGCTGGTCCTGGCGGTCCTGCTGTTCGCCGTGGTGTTCCTCTTCCCGCTCTTCTGGGTGGCGAGCAGCGGCCTGAAGTCGGCCTCCGAGGTGCTGCAGAGCCCGCCGACGCTGATCCCGCACCACGTGAACTTCAGCAACTACTCGAAGGCTTGGTCGGACTTCGACCTCGGACGGTTCATCTTCAACACCGCGTACTACGCGGTCGGCGCGGTGCTGCTGCAGTTGATATTCGACGTGGCGGCGGCGTACGCGCTCTCGAAGCTGCGGCCCGTGCTGGGCAACGTGGTGCTGGGCATGATGCTGGCCACGCTGATGATCCCGGCCACGGTCCTGGTGATCCCGAACTACCTGACCGCGATCGACGTCCCGGTGCTGCACTGGAGCCTGATCAACTCGCCGCTAGCGATCTGGCTGCCCTCGGTCGCCAACGGCTTCAACATCTTCCTGCTCAAGCGGTTCTTCGACTCCATCCCGGAGGAGCTGATGGCAGCGGCCGCCATCGACGGAGCCGGCCCGCTGCGCGCACTGTGGTCCATCGTGCTGCCGATGTCCCGCCCGATCCTGGGCGTGGTGTCCATCTTCGCCACGGTGGCCGTGTGGAAGGATGTGCTCTGGCCGCTGCTGGTGCTGAGCGATCCGACGAAGCTGACGGTCAACACCGGCCTGCTGAACCTGACCGGCGACGGCATACCGGAGAACATCCTGATGGCATCGCTGGCGATCGCCTCCGTGCCGACGATCGTGTTCTTCCTGATATTCCAGCGCAGCATCATGTCAGGCCTCACCGCAGGCAGCGTCAAGGGCTGAGCACGGGCAGCCCAAGAGGCCAAATCCGTCAGCCGTCCGCGCGCGTATTACTCAGTGTACGTGGATACTGCCACCCCGGCACTGAGCGCGGAGGTGATAATGCAGCAGGTCATCAACTACATCGAGGAACAGCGGAAGCGCTACGAGGACCACGATTTCTTCGTCCAGCTGTTGACCAACGAATCGCTGCCCGGGGACAGGCGCCTGGCCTGGGCACCGAGCGTCATCCCCTTCATCATGGGTTATTCCGATCTGAACAAGTACGTCTTCCGCAAAGGCGAAGGCGATACCGACCTAGAACCCCTGCAGACGCTGCTCAACGCCCACACGTACGAAGAGGACTTCCACTGGCAGTGGATGCTGAACGACCTGGAGAAGCTCGGCGCCGACAGCCCGATGCCCCTGTCGGACGCCGCCCGCGTGCTCTGGGGAGCGGAGTTCCAGCACTCCCAACGCCTCTGCCTGGAGCTCGCCTCACTCGCCTCCGACTCACCGGCATACGCCGTCTTCGCCATGGTCGAGGCCATTGAAGCGGTCTCGATAACAATATTCGAGCACTGCCAGGGATTCACCCTGCCCGACGGCCGCGAGTGCGAGTTCTTCGGCACAAAGCACTATCGAGCAGAGGCATCGCACAGCATCAAGTCGCCAGAGGTCGCCGAATCAAGCCTCCCGGTTCTCGACGATCCCCAACGCAAGCACGCAAAGCTCATGGTGGACCAAACATTCACGCTGTTCGACGAGTGGTCGAGCGCGCTTCTACGATTCGCGATCGAGAACGAGGAACTAGCCACCACCTTCGCGAGGATGGTGCAGCAGAGCCGGGAAGCGTAGCCGGAGAACGGCGTTCCGCTTTAGCCTCTCCAGCATCGTCGGGTGGCAGGCCCTGCCTACGTCGCTTGCGCTCCTCGTTCGGGCCACGCTCCACTATGGGTCGCTGCGCTGGCTTTTCCCGCCCGCCCACCCCCTACCCCTCGTCCTCCCTCCGGTCGTCCTCCACGCGCACGTCGGGTTGTGTGTGAAGTCGCGTCGGCTCCCTACGTCTGGTGGTTGATGGAAAGTCAAGGTCAAAAGCGCCTCCGGCGGACCGGCTCAGAGAACATCTGGGGGTGTCGGTCCGGCTGGGATTCGCGCGTGGTGGGGTTTTACCCCGTGGTGGCTGTCGCCGGTCGGGTCGCTCTCCTCGCCTGGCACCGGAGGCGACCAGGAACCTGCCGGGGGCGCAACAGGCGGCAGGGTTCGTGGATGCTGAATTCAACATTCGCCTGTTGCACCCCCGGCAGAACCCCGGTAGGGCTACGCCCAATGCCACGTAGGCTAAGTGGATCATGCTGCGAGTTCGAGTACGGGTAGCTCGTGGCCTGCTGGTTCGGGGGCTGGGCGGGGTTTGTTAGCCATGCGGACGGTGGCCGGGCCCGCG
>Ga0185299_10000604_pt1 | contig 90506 bp, 80 predicted proteins | sample PaiPotPPA55metaG_FD_128002 | JGI IMG/M metagenome (GOLD analysis project Ga0185299, IMG submission 128002) | Iron sulfur acid spring bacterial and archeal communities from Banff, Canada, to study Microbial Dark Matter (Phase II) - Paint Pots PPA... ...
GTGAGCATGGCTGCCTCTCCTTGTCGAGCTGGCTCTGCAGTCAGGGTCAGCGTCGCGATCAATTGTCGATAAATTCCCATAGTGCTCACGACCCCACAACCGGCCTTCCGACGGACGGTTTGTCGGCAATCCGGAAGTAATCCAAATGCTTTTCTAGGCAGATCGGTAACGAGAAGTCGGCATCTCTCCAGCGATTGGTTGGTCATCCCTGGCGCGTTTACCGGGACTGATCGTGGTCTGCTTCGGTCGGTTTTGGGTCCGCGATCTCCCGTTCCCAAATGCGAGGCGCCTGGGGCACCCATTTCAGTGGAAGAACACACTTCCATGGTACCTAGGCCCGCGGCCAAAGTCAGAATCCTCCGCTTCAAAAATCTTCCGCCATTCCGGCATGACCGTGGCCTTCAAAACCACGTTTGAGGTATTCACCAGGGTTGGCCCCGACAACTCGCTTGAACGCCTTACTGAACGCAGCGTCGGACTCGTAACCGACCGACCGAGCGACGTCTATGAGCTTTTTGTCACGCTGTTGTAATAACTGCATCGCCTTCTGCATTCGCCACTCGGTTACATATTCCAGTGGTGTTTGTCCGAGTAGCTCTTTAAAACGTGCTGCGAATGCGGAGCGAGACATGCCCGCCGCTTCGCCCATGGATTCGACCGTCCAGGGTGTATTCACTCTGTCGTGAATGGCGCTCAGGGCAGTGCCAATTTGAGGATCGAAAATCGCACGAAGCCATCCTTTGTTGCGTTCCGGTCCCGACGCGATATGCGCCCGGAGTGCTTGGATAAACAGAACCTCGGCTAGCCGAGTCGCGACTACTTCAGATCCCGGCGCCTGTTCTGCCATTTCTGACGCCAGCGCTTGCATTGTGTTGTGAAGAGCAAGCGTGCGTGCCTGATCGGCCTTAATCAGAATGAAGCTCGGCAATAACTGAGTGATCGGCTTCAGGCTGGCACGATCGAAACTCAAGGACCCACAGACGATTGTCGTCGGTGCGCCACCATCTCCATAATGAGCGACATTGCTGTTGGCCCTGGCCGCGATCTCGCGGAAACTCCACCTCGGACGTGTTCGTGGGCTGTCGCGCAAAACAATCGAAGTCCCCCGGGCCAGCAAAAAGCAATCACCACCGGTGAGGGGAATCGGCTCCGGAATCCCTTCCACACTCAGCCAGCAATTGCCGCGCGAAAGCATGGCGAAGTGCGCCAAATCTGTGGGTGAAATCTTTTTGTCGGAAGGCATGACTTTTTCTTCGGTCTGCTTCTCCTGTATTACGCCCCACGGGGCTGTGGCTTCGAGCCTGTGCAGACCGATAGCGGTTACGTGCATCGTTCTGAAGATGTCTGTTATCGGGTCCAATTTAGCTCCCCCTTTTGGACGAATAGACAAAATATTAGGACTCCTGAGCAGCTCTCGTCCACTGCCAGAGACATCTACTTCTCTGTACGGAATGCTAACACATCTACCGAAAGGAGTAATTATGGGAAAGCTTGAGGGTAAAGTTGCAGTCATCACGGGTGGATCGAGCGGCATGGCGCTGGCGAGTGCCAAGCGGTTCGTTGAAGAAGGCGCCTATGTTTTCATCACGGCCCGTCGGCAGAAAACGCTCGACGAGGCCGTCAGGCTGATTGGTCGGAACGTAACCGGCGTGCGCGGCGACGCGGCCAATCTCGGCGACCTCGATCGTCTGTTCGACACAGTCAAGCGGGAAAAGGGCAAGATCGATATCCTGTACGCGAGCGCCGGCATGGGCGAAGCCGTCCCACTTGGCGAGATTACCGAGCAGCATTTCGATGCAACCTTCGGCCTGAATACGCGCGGCACGTTGTTTACGGTTCAGAAGGCGTTGCCGCTGTTCAACGATGGCGGATCGATCTTCATGACTGGGTCAGTTGCTTCGGTAAAAGGTTTTGCTGGTTACGGCGTGTATTCGGCGAGCAAGGCGGCATTGCGATCATTCGCACGCACGTGGCTCAACGAACTGAAGGGCAGGAACATCCGGGTGAACGTGCTGAGCCCGGGGCCGATCGCCACACCGATGCAGGACCAAGTTCTCACTGAGGAAGCGAAGCGGATGTTCGAATCCCTGATCCCGCGGGGAAAGATGGGCCGTCCTGAGGAAATTGCGACGGTTGCGCTGTTTCTTGCTTCAGACGATTCGAGCTTCGTGAATGGGGTGGAGTTGTCCGTCGACGGCGGCTTCTCGGCCATCTGAAATCGATAGGTAACCAAGTCGGCTTGTAGGAAGTGATCTCCGTGCTTGGCATCGATCCTGGACCGTTTCGGGCAACACGGAAGTGACAACGTAGCACGATCGCTGGCCACACTCGACACCTGTCATCAATGAATCCGGGGATATGGAGTCTTGATGATGCCAGTGAAAGTTTTCGAGAACTGGCGGTATGGGGGCGTTGGATAGCCACCGCGTTTGGGATCTGGTGTGTAGTCTCTCCGAGGAGCTTCGCTGGCTTCGTAACTATGCGGAAGATCCGGCGCGAAGCTTCGCGCCCAGCGAGCAAATCCATCCAATTGCAGATCGCCGCTGTGTCGTCCGCGCGCTCACTCCTTGGCCCTCACTGCTTCGCGGAGTTTGCCGCAGTGGCGTGCGGCTCGCCGAAATAGGGAAAATCCGGGCGCATCAGCCGCTTATCGGGCGCCACCCCATCGCCGAGGGCCGTGTTCGTGGCCAGCGTGAGAATCACGTCCATCACGTCGTCGCAGAGGCTGCGGCCGTTGAAGGCGGCAAAGGTGAATGCGGCGGGCGTGTCCAATTCGTATGGAAGGACGCCTGGGCAGAGGCGCGCGACGAGTTGCGTAGCGTAGGCGGATGGGTCGGCCGCTGAGTCGGCGAGCGCGGTGACTTTTTCCACGAAGTCGCGGATCGGCTTGGAGAACAGCGCCACTTCGTCCGCCGGGGCCGCGCGGTTGTAGTTTTCCGATGCGTCGTGCAGCGAAGGATCTGAGAGCAGGATGTGGGTGATCATCGGCAGGCCCCAACGCGATACCTGCACCTCCGGCGCGTGCCCGTAGAGCGATGCGGTGGCCCAGGCGTGCACCACACCTCGGCCGATCAGGTTGCTGGGGACCTCGAGGACGATGGCGGTGACATTCTTGCCGCCGAAGAAGTTCTGGCGATTCTGGAACGCCTCCGGGGCAAACCGGTTTTCGGACCACAGAGCTTTTCTGAAGGCACCAAAACCGGCGCCATCGGAGGCGAACAGATCGGGCGCGAGGCCTGCGTACGCCAGGCAGCCTTGATCCGCTTTCACCACGCGTCCCGTATTCCCGGAAATGATGAGTTCGCCCGCGGCGCCTTTCAGCGCGTCCGCTCCTGTGGCGCGCCGGACCTCGAAGGTCTGAACGTGCCGGTGCTCGCCGCCATCGGCGTCGGCGGGCGCGCCGAACTGGACCTTGAAGGCGACGTCTTCGCGAAGATCGCGATTCGTGTCGAAGCGAAAGGCGTAGAGACCTTCGTCGCGGAAGGTGTCGGGCGCGCCGACGCCGGCGTTCGGATTCACGGTCAAAGCCATCACCGTTGTGCCCGGGCGGCCGCGAAACAAGTAGAAGTCGCAGACGTTGATGCGGGGGTCTTCTTTTGCGGTAGGCGTATCGAAATGATGCGACATGGCGAATCTTCTCCTAAAGGGTTAGACGCGAGGCCAAAAGGTCGATCGCTTGGATGGGGGTCGATGGGACGATCATCCTTGACTTCCCAAGTCCTGTTTAGTCGGCTTACCGTCCATTTAAAGCATTACTTCATTTCTCCGAGAAGGGCGTTTATCAGGGCGACGATCAGTCGGGCTGCTTATCCGTGTCATCGTCGTCCGCCCGCCCAAACGTAGGCAGGTACCTGCCGAAGTTCAATTCGAAGTCGCTCGGAACGCCGTAACCGATATTGCGGATCTTGGCACGGCGCGTCTGTGCACTGGGCAAGGCCAGCATTGGGAAGAACAAGTCGTTGCTCGACTGAAGCTCGGCAGCAGTCGGCGTCCCGAACCGATTGATCTGGGCCTTCGCCGCGGCTAGCGTTTCACGGTCGAACGAGGTCAGACGCTGGACGAGCGCATCGACAAACGAGTCGAGGTTGGCATCGTCCAGCGTGCGGTTCACCCAGCCATAGCGCTCGGCGATATCAGCATCGAAATCGTCGCCGCTGAGCACGATCTCAAGTGCGCGCGAGCGGCCGACCAAGCGCGGGAGCCATTCCAGCGCTCCGCCGCCCGGGACCAGTCCGACGCCGACCTCGGGGTTGCCGAACAGGGCGCTTTGCCGGCTGGCGAAGCGCATCTCGCAGGCCAGCACGAACTCGTTTCCGATGCCGCGCGTGCGGCCGCGAATCTTGGCGATGCTCACGACTGGCGTGGACGAGAGGCGCAGCACAAAATCGCGCCAAAGACCCAGCACCTCTGGCCGTTCAGCTGCCTTGGCTACGTCGAGATGGGCGATGAAAAAATCGGGATTCGCCGACTGGAACACTACGACCTTCACGGACGGGTCCGCCTCGAGGTCGGTCATTAACGCTCCTAATTCGACGATCGTTGTGGGAACAAACATGTTGATCGGCGGGTTGCTGAAGGTGATCGTCCATCGGCCCGGATACGTGCGGTCGGTGTTGAACTGCGCACCTGCCTGCTCGCTGACTCGCTGTGTAGCGCTGGATTGGATCATCATCTTCTCCTCTCTTGTGAAGAACCTTACCGCAGCGATCTGAAGCTCGCGCGAACCTCTTCTGAAAAGAGCTTCGGCTGTTCCCAGGCCGCAAAGTGCCCGCCTTTCTCGAGCTTGTTGTAATGGATCAGTTTGGGATACGCCCGCTCTGCCCAGCTCCGCGGGCACAGATCGATCTCGTCCGGAAAGGAGCTTACGGCAACCGGGATGGAAACGCCTTTGACACTGAAGTACCCGAGTTTGTTTTCCCAGTAGAGACGGGCTCCAGAAATCGCCGTGTTCGTCAACCAGGTGAGCGTGATGTTGTCGAGGACATCGTCTCGTGTGAGACCTTCGCTCCCTCCGGCAAAGACGCGTGAGATCAGCGCGTAGCTCCACGCATCGTGGTCCAGAAAATAGGCGGCCAGGCCGACGGGGGAATCCGCAATTCCGTACAACGTCTGCGGGCGCAACCCCATCTGGTAGCCGTAGGCGACGCCTTTGCTGTAGACGAATTGCAGCCGCTCGAAAGCGAGTTTTTCCTCAGGTGAGAGACCGTCTGGCAACGGCGCACCGGTGAATGCCGCCTTGTCAATTTCGGCAGGAACCGCGCCAGGCATGTTGATGTGAATGCCGAGCAGTTCGGGAGGCGCCTGCACGCCCATTTGTTCGGTGATGACCGCACCCCAATCGCCGCCTTGCGCCACGAATTTGTCGTAGCCGAGGCGCTTCATCAACACGGTCCAGGCACGTGCAATGTGCGCGGGGTCCCACCCGGTCTTGGCTGGCTTGCCGGAAAAACCGTAGCCGGGCATCGACGGAACCACGATATGGAACGCGTCGGATGCGTTTCCGCCGTGTGCGGTGGGATTGGTCAGCGGATCGATGATCTTCAACTGTTCGGTGATCGAACCGGGCCATCCGTGCGTAACGATGAGCGGCAACGCATTTTCGTGTTTGGAGCGGACGTGAATGAAATGAATGTCCAGTCCATCGATCTCAGTGAGGAAGTTCGGCAGGGACTGCAATTTTGCCTCGCACTTGCGCCAGTCGTAATCGGTCGCCCAATAACGCGCCAGCGCCTGCATCGTCGCAAGCTGTACACCTTGGGTTGCATCGGTCACTGTTTCCCGCTCAGGCCACTTGGTCGCGTTGATGCGCTTGCGTAAATCTGTAAGCTCTGCTTCAGGAACACTTGCCACAGGAAACGGACGAATTGCATCTGCCTGCTCGCTGCCTCGTTGTGTAGCAGTGGATTGGGTCATGGGGTCCTCCTTTGAGTAGTTTTACATTTTTTCGTTTGTACTGCTCCTGTGTGGGCTGGTGCTGTTGTCAACTGCGGCCAAAAGGTCTTTTGGCGGCTCAATAATAATACCATTGGACCGCCTTGCTCAATCAGAGTCCCTACGCGATCTATGAATACTGAGACCGCTCCTCTGACCGCTTCATCACCGCAAGTGTGCGCCACAACGGCATCCAAATTCGCGCTGTCGGATGGCGGTATCACAATGGTTGGACAAACCCGCTTCTTGGAATCGCGCCAGATCGGTAACGGGAAGTCGGCTTGGGTCCGAGCATAGTTGTGGCTGCCCAGACGGAATAGTCTTATGAATCGCCGGCCAGGCCGAGACAGATCTAGCCGCCACACATGCGACAGCCGCTCCGGCTATGGCGCGTGCGCGCCTTTGATCCACTCGAGAATCGTCGCGTACTCCGGCGAGTCCTTTGTAAATCGCGTGCCGCCGCCGTGCGGAAGAACTTTCGATCCCGCGATACCCTCCGTCTCGGAACTAGAGGTCGGTTTCCTCAGGATCAGGCTGTTTTCCGGATTCGCCGTATCAACGACATTCTTCACCGTCGACCAGGTGCCGTCAAACAAGGTGTGGGTGGCGTGGCAGTGCACGCACGCGTATCCATCTTTGCCCCGCTTTTGAAGTATCGGCTCCACGTAGGCGCGGAAGAACGTCTCATCGAGCTTCGCTGCCGGACCTCGCCCGGCGGCGCCATCGGCGGCAGTTGCGGTCACGGGCGCCGGTTTCATCTGGCGCGCAACTTCGGACGCTTCCGGCATTGTTTCAAGTTTAGATTCAACCAGCGCGACATTGCTCCCGCGTGGGCCGGCCAGGCGATCGACGTCCACGAAACGTGTTTCGCGGATCAGCAGCGATGCCTTGATCGCAAGCCGGCGCATTTCAGGATCGGGCGCATCTAATAACGGCAGCAACGATTTCGCGATTCGCTCGGCGCTGCGGCCGAAGAAAACGATCTGCTCGATGTCGTTGCCGATGCGGTTGTAGACCGGCGGCGCGTCGGCGCTTAGATCGGATTCCAGGTCGTAGACATCCCCGCGGCGCTGCGGCGGCTCGGTGAGCGAGTGCAATAGGAACTTTTTCTGGGGCTCGGAAGGGCCGTCCAGAACTGCCGCGAACTTCGTGGCGAGCCGATCTTCGATTGCCAACCGGCCTCGAATCGCGCGCTCCCGGTCTTCAGGCCGCGCGAGCAACGGCACCCAGTTGTTGTACAGATACCGTATGTTCTCGTCGGCCAGATTGTAGATCGCGTGAGAGAGGTTGGCTGCCACCCAAGCCGGCTGAGGCTGCGCGAGAGCGGCAAGCAGCGCGTCTTCAATTTGATTCTTGGTGCCTGCATCGGGGGTCCAGAACCAGAGCTGCCAAAGCCCTTTTACGGCTTGCATCCGCACCGTCACGGCAGGATCGTCGATTAGCTTTAAAAGCGCCGTGGCGATATCCGGCCGCTTCGCCAAGGCTGAAAAATGCTGGGCGAAAACGCGGGTAGCTCCCCAACGGACGCGGTCGTCGGGGGATGCGAGAGCCGCCGTTAACGGCGTGGACGGCACGTCGGGATGCCGGCTGTAGGACTGCCGCATGGCCCAGGCGGCCGTGCGCTGGACGAGCTTGGAGGGATCGCCAAGCAATTTGCTGTAACACTCCTGGGCGGCGCCCAAACGTCCCAGCGCTTCGACCGCCGCCTGCCGAATCAGTGCATCATTGGACAAAGCCGCCGCTGCAATCTGCTCTTGAACATCCCTGGATGGCGCGTCCCATACGTTGTCGAGCTGCTGCAACATTTCGACTGGGTCATCGGATAGCCGGTTAATCGCCGGCGAGTTCCATCCCGGACGACGCCCAGTCTGCGGAAAATACGAACTTAAAGCGAGAACAGCCATTTGTGTCTCGCGAAAAGGCGTTCGAAAATTCTCGAACGATTGCAATGGGTCCATCCAGCCGCCGAACGGCTGCTGCCGTCGAAGCAGATAGTCGATGCCCTTCTTCACCTGTGGATTGGTGGCCGGCGTCCCTGCCGCCTGCAAGGCCCACAACGCGTGTCCCGTTTGGAACTCGACTTCCGGCTGGCCAGGATCAAAACGCATGGACCACTGACCATCCGGGCGCTGTAAGGAGAGAATCCGCCGGGCGTTGTTTTCGATTTGATCTTTGAACTTCTCGCGATCGATATCTGCCAGCGCCAAGGTCTGATAGCAGAGGTCAATCATATTCTTGACCTCGCCCTTGGATATGAATTCACCCATGCGAGGGTCTTTGGTATCGGTCCAGGCATACCACGCTACTTCGTGAGCGCTGACGAGCGGGGTGTTCCCGTTCGTTTCATCGGGTGGAAGTTCAGTGCGGCCGGCGTAATACAAGTTCAAATACTTCACGATCGCCTCGTGATAGGCGGGCCGCTGTTCTAAGGTGATCTGGTTCTCGAAGATGTCGATGAGATGCGACATTCGGCCCAGCACGTTAGCTGGAGCGGATATCATTCTCGCCCACGAGGCGCCCTCTTCCTCGAACCCGTAAAATGGCCGGGGATTATTGTAGAAGCGCTCGGTCAAAAACTGCAGTTGTTGGCGCTGGACCACGGGGTAGCCGTTGCGCGTGGCGTAGAGTTGTGCGCGCAAGGGAAAATGCGTCGCGTGGCAGGCTACACATAGCGACGTCTCCTGATGAACGCTTGATACCCTATCCAGAACTCCTCCGCGCCGGGGAGTGTTGGCATGCCAGGAGTCGCCCGCCGCCAGAATATAGTCGAGAGCCGCGCGTACGGCCTGGCGAGGATCCTGATAGGGCGGCGGATCATATATTCGGGTCCGCAGCTTGTATTCGGGGTGGTTGGCGCGAACCGCAATATAGTACGTGCCTTTCTCGGTCAGAATCCGCGGGGTAAACTTGTTGCCCGGCAGCGCTTGCACTTCGTGCGGCAGCGTGACGGGGTCCTCTCCTTCGAAATATTCTTTCGGCTGGCCGGCAACTATGCGGTAGAGAGACACATTCACCGGAATCTGATCGCGCTCCATCAGTCCAACTGAAAGAAGACGAGTTTAGGAGCGGGAGCGGAAAATTCAAACTTGTACCAATCGACGCCCGCTGGATCGTTTACGACGGCGCCGCGCGGCGTACCGGGGAGCGGGATGTACTCCGCGTCGTCTCCGGCGGCGAAAATGGTCTGGCCAAGCGGGATCTGGATCGCATCCTGCCAGCGATGACTCGGACTGCTCTTCACCAGCGGCGACAATGGCCACCGATTCACTTGGAGCTGATACGTGCCTCTTGCTCCGGAAGCATGAACATCGAAGACTGCGTCGCCCGCATGCGCAACGCGGAACTGGAAATAATAATCCGGATCACCGGCATGCAGCGTTTTAGAAGACAGGAGCGCCGGCCCCTGGCGTAGTTCGATTACGATCCGTGAGTCCGGTCCGACGGCGTGTAATTCCCGGATTGAATACAGGAGACTATACTGCTGCGCAGGATCCAGGCCCTTCAGCGCGATCGTTTCGGAACGCACCGGACCGGTTCGGGAGAGCACGACGGGCATTGTCGTCGCACCTGCGGCATATGAAATGAGCAAACCGAGAAGGGCTCGCAGCCGCATTCCTTCAGTCTAATGGATCAGCTTCAACTTGATATTCTTGAACTCGATCGGAAACTTTTGATATTGAAGCCGGATGCGCCCATCGGGAAACTTCGAGTCGTGCACGTCTAACGTTTTTATTCCGTTCAGAACGATGACCATATGGTCGCCTTCCGCGGTAATCTCGTAGTGATTCCATTGATCGGGAATGAACTTGAACTCGCTATCGGTTTTGGCCGTGCCTACGATGGACCCGGTGTTGTAGCCCTGCGGCTGCGCTTTCCAGATCTGCACCTCGTAGCCGCCGACGCCCTCGGGAGAACGAATAAACACGCCGCTATTGGTATCCTCGCCTGTTCTGAAATCCACCTGCAGGACAAAATCCTTGTAACTCTGCTTGGATGTCAAGTAGCCGGTTGGCTCCCCGCAAGGGACCAGCAATCCACCCACAACTTCCCAGTGTGAAGCGCCAGCGGGCACGGCGGCGAGGCCGACCGGAGTGGAACAGGCTCGCGGATTCGAGCCCACCTGAGGAGCTGCGCCAGGCTGGGCGGCGGGAGCCTTGCCCTGCTTCGCATTGGCGCCAGCCCCACGGCCTCTCCCGGGGGCGGCCGTAGCGGCGGAATCCCAACCATTGAGGGTTTTGCCATCGAAGAGGAGGACCCAACCTTGGGCCTTCTCCTGCTTCGTCAGGACGTTATCCGCCCCGAAAATACACGCGAGGGGAGTGAGCATTAAACCGATTAGACGTCGTGTCATTCTGCTTTCGCTAGTATACGACGATGGCCGGCTTTGCGCCTGTGAAGCTATTAATTTGACACTGCCGCTCTTCGTTGATACCATCCCTGCTATCCGCTCGGCGACCCGAAGGGCGCGCGGACGAACGCAGTACACAGAATGAAAACGCGTCTCGTTGCTTCTTTTCTCTTGGCGGCCTCAACCGGTTTTTCCCAGAGCTACCTGGATCTGGTGAAAGCCGACCCCAGCAACTGGCTCAGCTATTCGGGCTCGTTCGGGGCCCAGCGCCATAGCGCGCTTAAGCAGGTCAACACCGGCAATGTGGACAACCTGATGGTGAAGTGGATTTATCATGTGCCGCGGGCGGTGGAGTTGGAAGGCGTTCCGATAGTATCGAACGGCGTGATGTATGTCACGCAGTCGAACGAGGTGGAGGCACTGGATGCGCGTTCGGGGCGGCTGATCTGGCAATATCAACGGTCGACCGCGGGCGCCGGTCACAATCGCGGCGTCGCCGTTTACGAGCGCAAGGTTTACCTGGGCACCACCGATGCTTCCTTGATTGCGCTGGATGAGCGCACTGGCAGCGTGATCTGGGAAACCAAGATGCTGAATGGCGCCAGGTACCAGGGCGGAGCGCCGCTGGTGGTGAACAATAAAGTGATCGTCGGGCTGTACAGCACTAGCGGTTTGGTGGATGCCTACGATGCTGAAACAGGCAAGCCGCTGTGGCGCTGGAGCGCGCTTCCGAAACCGGGCGAGCCTGGCAGCGAGACCTGGGCCGGCGGCGATGCCTGGAAATTCGGCGGAGGCCCGACCTGGCTTACCGGCAGTTATGACCCGGAGTTGAATCTGATCTATTGGGGCACGGGCCAGGCCAATCCGGATTTCATCGGTGACAAGCGAACGGGTGACAATCTCTACACCGAGTGCGTGGTGGCGCTCGACCCGGATACCGGCAAGCTGAAATGGTATTTCCAGTTCACGCCGCACGACGTACACGATTGGGACGCGGTCGAGGTTCCGGTGCTGGTGAATGCGCAGTTTGAGGGGCAGCCACGCAAGCTGTTGGTGCAGGCCAATCGCAACGGTTACTATTACGTCCTCGATCGTACCAATGGAAAATTTCTTCATGGCACACCTTTTGTGAAATTGTTGACTTGGTCGAGCGGCCTGACTTCGGATGGCCGTCCCATCCTGGTGCCTGGAAAAGAGCCCACTCTGCAAGGCAATCTGGTTTGTCCGGCCACGGCGGGCGCCACGAACTGGCCCTCCCCGGCGTATAATCCGGACACGCATTATTTTTACGCCGTGGTGACTGAAGGTTGCTCGATCAATTACCGGGGCAGCGACAATTTTCAGGCTACGGCCGTTTCCTCCAGCGGCACCGGGTACATTGAAAGTCCCGAGGAACAAAAGCGCTGGCAAAATTATGTGCGGGCGTTGGATGTGACTACCGGCAAGCTGATTTGGGAGTACAAACAGATCGGTTCGAACCACTATGGTCCCGGGCTGCTCTCCACAGCGGGCGGGCTACTGTTTGCCGGAGACAATCAGGGAGTGTTGACCGCGCTGGATGTCCGCGGCGGCAAGCCACTATGGCACTTCAGCGCTGGCGAGAAAATCACGGCGTCGCCCATGGCTTACAGTGTTCTGGGCAATGAATACGTCACATTGGTATCGGGGCCGAACGTCATCGCGTTCGGACTTCCCGATCGCAAGTAGATACATATAATGCGAAATATTGGCGTCAGCTTTGCAATGTTGCTCGCCGCAGTTGGCGTTCACGCTCAAGCCCAGCCGGGCCGAGCATCCAACCCAAACCCATTCGCCGGCAACCCACAGGCGATTGCCGAGGGACGGGAACTCTATAACCGCACCTGCACGGTATGTCATGGATACGATGGCACTCCTGGTGAGCAAGGCCCCGCGCTCGCCGCATCCGGGCGGCGTTATCTGCGGACATCGGACCAAGAAATCTTCGATGCTGTTCGGAATGGAATTCCGGGTACGGTTATGCCGGGTACAGGGCTCGCCGAGGCCGATGCATGGAAAGTGGCAGCCTATATACGCAGTTTGAGAGGTACGGCTATCGACGCCCCGGCACAAGGCGATGTTGGGCACGGGGAGCAGATCTTCTGGGGCAAAGGGGCCTGTGGCGATTGCCACATGCTGCGCGGCAGAGGCGGCGTGCTGGGACCCGATTTGTCGAATTTGGCGGGCCGGCGGAAGGTCTATTCCATTCGCGATGCGTTGACCAAGACCGAACACCGTGTCGCCACGGACGGCGGACGTCACGAGCTAAGCCTTACACCGCTGAATACCTACCAAGCAGTTCATGTCGTTACCCGCGATGGAAAAGCGTTGTCCGGTGTTTTGATGAATGAAGATAATTTTTCGCTGCAAATCATGGGCTCCGACAACGAGCTTCATATGTTTGCTCGCGACGAGCTGGGTCAGGTGGTGTACGAACCAAAAAGTTTGATGCCCACCGACTACGACAAACGGCTCACGGCGGAAGAATTCCAGGACTTACTCGCGTTCTTGAGCCGGCAGGCCGTGTCAAAACCGAAGTAATGATCAGCCTAGCGCCCGCGCGAGTTTAGCCGCGCTGATGGCTTGGCCGACGTGCCGCTGCGTATGCTCGGCGATATGGGTCAACAGTCCGATCACCGTGGTGGGCAGCCGCTTCCGCCCCACTTCGCGCGGATCGGCCAGTGTCGCAGGATCGAGAACGCGTACGATCGATTCAGCACGCTCAAAGGCCTCGTCCAACATCGCGAGCAGTTCTTCACGTGTCGCGCCCGGCTCCGCTTCTGTCTGGAGCGCGCGCAGTTCGGATGGAGTGAGCCGTCTTCCTTGCAGGTAGGTCATCAGCCGATCCGTACTCCCGGCGATATGGCGTACATGAAACCCGACCGATCCTAAACCGTATGGCGTAGCCCAAAGCTGTTCGGACGTGAGCGCTTCGGTGTACTTGGCCAAATCCTCGCGGGCTTGTTGAAAGGCGTGAAGGATGGGTGCGGTGAGTGGAGAAACGCTGGGGAGACCGCGCAGCCAGGGTTCGGGAAGCGGACTCAGGATTCTACTCCAGAACCAGCACGCGAATTTGCGAGCCGTCTGTCCCACCGCGATAGACACGCTCTGTCGCTTTCTGAAAATCAGAAGGACGGGCGTTCGGAATATCCAGAAACTGCTGCGGGTTTCGATCCACTAGCGGGAACCAAGAGCTTTGGATTTGAACCATGATGCGATGGCCGGTTCGGAACGTATGCAACACATCCGGCATCCAGAATTCGATCTTTTCAGGCTTACCGGGCGTGAAGGCGTCGGGCTTCGAATAGCTGTTGCGAAATTTGCCGCGGAAGGGCTCGCCACGGACCATCTGCTGATAGCCGCCCATGTGCACGCCTTTGGGATTCGGGTCAGGATCCGGATAGTCGTTAGGATACACATCGACCAGCTTGATGACGAAGTCCGAATCCGTGCCAGTAGTTGAGACGTGCAGCACCGGCGTGATCGGACCCGCGATGGTCACGTCCTGTTCGAGTGGCTCAGTTTCGTAGGTCAGAACGTCCGGCCGCCAGGATGCGAATCGCTGGTCGAAGGTCATGTAATCGACCGGCATTCCCATTCCCGGCGCGATCTCGCCGACCGATGGGACTGGTTTGTTGGGGTCGCTGAGATACTCGTCGAAACCGTTGGCCGATGGAGCAGTCATCGACAATTTCCCCGCAGCGTCGAGATATAGAGTGCGCGCTGTCGCATTCTTGGGCGGCCACGAGTCGAAGCGATGCCATTCGTTCTTCCCGGTCTCGAACAAGTAGGCTTTCGGTACGCTGGCGCCTGCCGAGGCTTTGAGGCCGTTGCCTTTGCCCTTCAGGTTGTCGACGAAAAAGGCCAGCTCGATATTTTCCTGGAAATACTCGGAGGTCGGCGCCGTGAACTTGAGATTGCCAAGCGCGTCACCTTTGTCGCGCGCCCATCCACCATGCCGCCAGGGTCCCATGACCAGCGTGTCCGGGGCAATGGCGCCGCTTTTCTCCAGTGAGTTAAAAAGCTTCAAAGGACCGGAAAGATCCTCGGCATCGAACCAACCGCCCACCCACATCACGGCCGGCTTCACGTTCTTCATGTGCGGCGCTTGCGCTCGCGATTGCCAGTATTCGTCGTAAGAAGTGTGGAGAATCGTGTCGTCCCAATATGGATTTTGATGCTTCAGATACTTTTCGTTGGCATTCGAGAGAGGGCCCATGCGTAGGAAAAAGTCGTATGCATCCATGGTGCCGGGGTTGAACCTAAGGGTGGGTTGGGGACGCTCGGGGTCCGGCTTGCGCGGCATGAATGCCGAGTAAAAACCAAAATTCGCTGCCAAGTGGAAGGCGCCGTTATGATAACCGTCGTCGCCATTGCCAACGTCGCCCATGGGAGCTTGGGGAGAGACAGCCTTCAGCGCCGGATGCGATTCCATCAAGCTGTGGGCCGCGAAAAATCCCGGATAAGAGATGCCCCAGATACCGACGCGGCCGTTGTTGTTGGGCACATGTTTCACCAACCAGTCGATGGTGTCGTAGGTGTCGGTGCTCTCGTCGGTATCCTTGGGGCCGTCGTAATGCGTTTTGTGCGGGCGGACGTCGACGAAAGTGCCTTCCGACATGTAGCGTCCCCGAACGTCTTCGTAGACGAAGATGAATCCTTCTTTCTCGGCTGCTTCGGAAGGGCCGAGTTGCGCGCGGTAGTTGTCGATACCGTACGGCGCGACGTTGTAGGGCGTTCGCGTCATGATCATCGGGTACGGTTGGGCAGTGTCCTTCGGAACGTAGACCGACGCGAAGAGCCGGACGCCGTCGCGCATGGGGATTTTGTACTCGTACTTGGTGTAATGCGCGAGCGTGTAAGCAAGCTGCCTGCGAGTGATTTCTTCGGGCGTCGGCGCTGGTTGCCCAATAGGTTGCGTGATGGGTTGCGCGAGCAGGGCGGTGGCCGATAGGAGGAGGATCGTGAAGTTTCGATTTAACATGCGGAGAGTTTATGGTAACAAGCCCTAAGGTCGCATTACAGCTCTTAGGAAAACCAGAATCGATTCGATCTCCGCATCGCTGTAAGACTGGATCACGGAAGCATGACGCCAGCCGCTTCCATCCGCAACCTTTACAGCTCCGCCCGAATACATTCGACGGACCGGAGGCGGCGAGGTCAGGTCATAGAGGATCACTTCACTGCTGCTGTTCTTGACGATCACGGACGGAAAGGAGTCGCCATCGACGCTAGCAGTCCGCACGTGCGGCGTAGCCAGCGAGCGCATCGCCGCTGCATTGTCCGGAACCTTAGTAATCTGATCTGTGATTGCGAGACCGTTGCTGTCCACTTGATGGCAAGTCGAGCATCGGCCTTCGAAGAACAGCGCTCGTCCCTTCGCAGCTTCTGCAGATAGTATACGGCCCGATCGTCCGCCGACTCTTCCGACTCCAGCGCCGCGCCCCGCGCTAAGAGCCTCACCCGATATCCCGTTCAGATTGCCGACGCGGGCCAAGACGCTGTCCCAATCGCAAAGTTTCATGACATAAGAAGGCAAAAGTTTCGGAGTGTCTCGGTGATAAAAGGGTGACTCGCGAACCACGAAAAGAGTCATGATAGAAGAAGTAAATCCTTCCCCGGAGCCACTCATGCAAGCCACCGTCCCTAGTGAAAGTGCCAGCCTCTCGCAGAATCCGTTGTCAGCCGACGAACTCCGCAAGATCAACGCGTACTGGCACGCGGCCAATTACCTTTCGGTCGGTCAGATTTATCTCTACGACAATCCCCTTCTCACTGAACCTTTGCGGCTGGAGCATGTCAAGCCGCGCCTGCTCGGCCACTGGGGCACCACGCCGGGTCTCAATTTCATCTATGCGCACTGCAATCGCGTGATCAAAAAATATGACCTGAACATGATTTACATTTGCGGACCCGGTCACGGCGGCCCGGGCATGGTCGCAAACACCTACCTGGAGGGCACCTACAGCGAATTTTTCCCCAACATCGCGCGCGACGTGGAGGGCATGAAGCGGCTTTTCAAACAATTCTCTTTCCCGGGGGGCATCCCGAGTCACGCAGCTCCGGAAACGCCGGGTTCGATTAATGAAGGAGGCGAACTAGGGTACTCACTGCTGCACGCTTATGGAGCGGTTTTTGATAATCCCGACCTGATCGCGTGCTGCGTGATTGGCGACGGGGAAGCGGAAACCGGCCCACTAGCGACCAGCTGGCACTCCAACAAATTCCTGAATCCGGTCCGCGACGGAGCGGTAATCCCCATCCTGCATCTCAACGGCTATAAGATCGCGGGCCCCACAGTCCTGGCGCGAATTCCCAAGGACGAATTGTCCAAGCTGCTACGGGGCTATGGCTATCGGACTTATTTCGTGTCCGGGCACGAACCGGAAATCATGCACCAGTCCATGGCCGCGGCGTTCGAGACAGTGCTGAATGACATCCGCATCATTCAGAGCGAGGCGCGGACTAATGGATTCTCGCGGCGCCCGGAATGGCCCATGATCGTTCTCGAATCGCCCAAAGGCTGGACGGGGCCGAAGGTGGTGGATGGAGTTCAAATCGAGGGCACTTTCCGCGCCCACCAGGTGCCGCTCACCGAAATCGGCTCCAAGCCTGGCCACTTGAAGATGCTGGAAGACTGGATGAAGAGCTACAAACCGGAAGAGCTCTTCGATGAGAAGGGTGCGCTGATTCCCGAATTGGCCGAACTGGCGCCTAAAGGCGAGCGGCGCATGGGCGCCAACCCAAACGCTAACGGAGGGTTGTTGCTCAAGGATCTCCGGCTACCCGATTTTCGCGAGTACGCCGTGGGAGTTTCTAAACCAGGAACCGTGACCGCCGAAGCCACACGTGTTCTCGGAAAGATGCTGCGCGACATCATGAAGATGAACGTGGAGTCTAGCAATTTTCGCGTGTTCGGGCCGGATGAAACCAGCTCGAACCGTCTGGAGGCGCTCTTCGAAGTGACGGATCGCATGTCGACGGCGACCATCCTACCGACTGACGATCATGTGTCGCCCGACGGCCGCGTCCTCGAAGTGCTGAGCGAGCATATGTGCCAAGGCTGGCTGGAAGGCTATCTGCTTACCGGGCGGCACGGCTTCTTCTCCTGCTACGAAGCTTTCATTCACATCGTCGACTCCATGTTTAATCAGCATGCAAAATGGCTGAAATCCTCGCGCGAGATTCCCTGGCGCCGGCCCATCGCTTCGCTGAACTATCTGCTGACGTCGCACGTCTGGCGCCAGGATCACAACGGCTTCAGTCACCAGGATCCCGGATTTATCGACCTGGTCGCCAACAAGAAATCGGACATCGTGCGGGTGTACTTGCCGCCGGACGCGAATTGTCTCTTGTCCGTTGCCGATCATTGCCTGCGCAGCCGGCACTACGTCAACGTGATCGTAGCCGGGAAACAGCCGGCCCCGCAGTACCTCGATATGGACGCAGCCGTCAGGCATTGCACGGCCGGAATCGGAATCTGGGATTGGGCCAGTAACGATCAGGGTGGAGATCCGGATGTCGTCATGGCTTGCTGCGGCGACGTGCCGACGCTCGAGACCCTGGCCGCCGTGGATCTGCTGCGCCAACGCGTGTCCGATCTCAAGATTCGAGTGGTTAACGTAGTCGATCTGATGACGCTGCAGCCTGCCAGCGAACATCCGCACGGCCTGTCCGATCGGGATTTCGATGGCATCTTTACCACCAACAAACCTGTCGTGTTTGCCTTTCACGGCTATCCGTGGCTCATTCACCGCCTGACTTACCGACGTACCAATCACGACAATCTGCACGTGCGGGGATACAAAGAAGAAGGAACTACAACAACTCCCTTCGACATGACCGTACTGAACGACCTGGACCGGTTCCATCTAGCGGGCGATGTGATCGACCGTGTTCCCCGCCTTCACGGCCTCGCGGGTCACGAGAAGCAGTGGCTGCGCAACCAGCTCATCGAGCACAAGCTGTACATCAACGAGCACGGCGAAGACATGCCGCAGATCCGCGACTGGCACTGGCCGGCGTCATGAGAATCCTGGTCATCAACGGTGGATCGAGTAGCTTCAAGTGCCGGCTCGACAATCTGCCGGAGGGGCCGTTGCCTATCGCGCCGCCTAAGCCAATCTGGGAAAAACGCGTGGACTGGGATCAGAGTTCCAGCGTCGCTGCGGTTTTGGAACCGGTCTTCAAGTCCGTTACCGGTTCGGTGGATGCAGTAGGGCATCGCATCGTACATGGCGGTCCGGTTTACCGCGAGCCCGCTCCCCTGACGGCCGAGGTGCGCGCGGCCATAGCCAAGGAAATTGAATTCGCTCCGGCTCACAACCGGTTTGAGCTCGAAGCCGTCCAGGCCGTCGATCATTTCCTTGGATCCGGCGTTCTGCAGATTGCAGTCTTCGACACCGGGTTCCATTGCACTTTGACCCCGGGCGCTTATGTTTATCCTGGTCCCTATGCCTGGCTGGAGCAAGGCATTCGACGATATGGATTTCATGGGATCAATCATCAGTATGCTTCCCGACGCGCGGCCGAGTTGCTTGGTAGGGATTCGGCATCGCTGAGGCTGATCGTCTGCCACCTCGGAAACGGGGCCTCTCTGGCCGCCGTACGCGGTGGAAAAAGCGTGGACACAACCATGGGATTCACGCCGCTGGAAGGCCTCATGATGGGCACGCGTTCCGGCTCAATCGACCCTGGCATCCTGGTTTATTTGATTCGGCACCGCGGCTCTACTGCCGAGCAGCTGGATGAGATCCTGAACCGGAAATCCGGTTTGCTGGGCGTGTCAGGCATCTCGGGCGATATGCGGGAGATTGAAACTGCGATCGACAACGGCAACAGTCGAGCTCAACTTGCCTTCGACGTATACACTCACCGCTTGCTTCGCGAATTAGGCGCCATGCTGGCCGTCCTCGGCGGCGCGGATGCCATCATCTTTACGGGCGGCGTCGGCGAGAACTCGGCGCGGCTTCGAGAACGGGTGTGTGGCGACCTGGGCTTTATAGGCTTAAGGCTCGATGCGGCAAAGAACGCGCGTCCGAGCGCGGATCGAGACATCGCGGCGTCGGATTCGCGCGTCCGCGTGCTTGTGATCCGGGCGCAAGAGGAATGGGAAATCGCCCGCGAGTGCCACCTGCTTACGCGCGCGGCTCAGCAATCACTCCATCTCCGTTGACCTTGCTCGCCTCATGCGACGGCGAGGATCGTTCTCTTGGCAGCCGTAAACAGAATCGCGCGCCCGGACCATCGCTTTCCACCCAGATATCGCCCCCGTGGTCGAGAAGCGTCTGCCGCGACAACGCCAGACCTAATCCCAGGCCGTTCTTCTTCCCCGCCGTCACGAACGGCTGGAACAGGCGCGCTCGCACAGCCGGGCTGATACCTGGTCCAGTGTCGTCCACACGCACCAGGACGTTGTCATGGTCGGTCTGCAATTGGATCAAAACCTTGCCACCGGATCGCATGGCATCGATTGCGTTCTCGAAAAGATTGGAGAATACCCGCTCGATCCGTGCGCGTTCCATGGGACACTCGACGTGTTCGGGCACCCCCATCTCAAGCTCGATCTTGTGGGCATCTGCCGCCGGAGCCACCGTCGCCCAGGCGGCCTCGATCACTTCGCGCACGCTGCACATTTCGCTGGCATCCGATTTGCCACGGGCCACATTCAAGAGTTGCTGCAGCATATCTTGAATCCCCCGCGAAGCGCGATATATATTTCTGGCCAAGCGGCGCGTCTGTTCCTCCGGCAAATTGCTATCCACCAGCATTTCCGCGCCCGCATAAATAGCCGCTAGGGGGTTGCGAAGGTCATGCACAATCGAAGTGGAGAGTTGGCCGATGGTGTCGATCCGCTCCTGCCGGATTAGCTCCTCGCGGGCGCGCTGAATGGAGGCGCACATGCTCTTAAACGTCTCCGCCAGGCGTCCCAATTCATCCTGGCTCGCGATATCGATGTTGTAATCGTAGTTCTGCTTGGCAATTTCGGCGGCGGCTCGATCTAGCTCCGCTACGGGTTGCATGATTTTGCGCGCCACCAAATAGTTGACCGCCAGTCCCGCGGTCAAGGCCAGCAGCCAAAGTGCGAACATTTGACGGCGAAGGGCAGCCAAGTGCTGGCTCGCGCCCGCCAGAGACCGGAGAATGAAAAGTTGTCCCACCGGTTGGCCGCTCACGTCAGGAAGCGGCGTGGAAAGCGCCAGATGGTCGCCAATCTGAGAAGCGCTCGGATTCTTGAGCAATTGCAGCCCAATCGTGCGCCGAGCTTCGGGAGACAAGGTGGACGTGATGATTGAATCCCCTGTCACAAACACATATTCGCTTCCGCCCGTGGAGTCCTTCAGGCGCTGCGCGACACCGTCATCCACGCGGTATCCCGCCACCAACACATCCAGCAGCGCCGTGCCACCCGCTGACTGTACGTACACCGGAGTGACCACGACCTGGAATAACCGGTCGCCCTTCTGCACGAAGCCGGAGGCTTGCTTGGGGAACTGTGCTCGCGCCTCCCGCACCATTGGCAAGTCGTCGTTGGGAACGAAGGACGCAGGCGAACCCAGGCTCACCAGTTCCCTGCCCTGCACGTCGGACACGAGAAAAAACGCATCTTCCGGTGACACTCGGGACCACAGTTCGCCGGCGGTGTCTCGAATCGTGGCCTGATCCCCGGTGCCAAAAGCGGCGCGTACATAGGGCATGGTGCTAATAATCTCGCTCACCGAGGAAAGCAGCGTAGCCCGCGCCTTCCAGAGAGAATCGTAGGCCTGGAAGCTGGCTTTGGCTTCCTGTTCGACACTGGCATAGGTCGTGTTTACGACGCTCCGCTGTACCAACCATCCGCTGATAGCGAACACCAGTGTCATCACCAGCGAGGTGGGGATGAGGATCTTCCAGAGTAGAGAGAGGCGCGAAAATGTCACGGCTTCTTACCTGGATAGCTGCCCGGCTCGGCGTCGGGTGGGTATTCTTTTCCGTACTTGTTCTGGTGCGGAAGTTGGAGGTAGCCGCTCTCAGACACGGAAATCTGCGGAAGCTGAATTCGCTCGTCGGAGATTTCTACGGTCTTGGTCAGGGCAGCCAGCGTTTGCTCGGTCGCCCTTTCGTGAAAGACATGCATCCGGTAAGAACCGGCTGGAACGCCAATCATTTGCAGGTCGCCATTCTTGTTGGAGACGCAGAAATAAGGAGACTGCAACACAACGATCACGGCGGTCATGGTCGGGTGAATGTTACAGAAGACCCGGACTACACCCTCGCGCCGGAAGACGATGGATTTCGATGTCCCTGGCGGGTAAAGCCCAATGTCAAAGATCTGGCCATTGTAGTTCGAAAAAGCATTATGGAAAATCGGGTCGTAGTTAGGAAAATCTACAGTAGTGCCGATCATAATCGGAAGCACATGGGGAGAAAACGTCTTGTCTTTTTGAATCATTTCCACGTGGGCCGGCTTGGTCCGTAGTACTGGTAGTCCTGAGAGGGGCTCGAGCCAAACCACGACCCCCGAATAATCCTGGTGCTTCCGTACACTTAGTTCATTTGAAAACACGAGCTGGACATGGCCACTAACCATCGCGCCCAGACCGGTTCCGTAGACCGGCAGGTAGAGAGAAAGGACCGCACCCCCTAGCCACAGAGTCGCGACGATGCTAAAACATGTACGCGATCGCAAGATCATAGTGATCGTTTAGCCGGTTGCCAATCTGAAAATACGTCGTCCTGATTTGTCCGCCTTCCAGGCTGACAACCACATTGGGCGCCAGCCGATACATCACGTTACCAAAGTACCCCTGATTCTTGGCCATATAGGCGGACGGAAGATCAGAATTCCGGTCAGCCTGCTGACCACCATAAATGTCGAAGGCCAGCCGCGGCGTGATCGGAAAGCGCAACTGCGCCCATCCGCCGGTGCTCGGGACCGCGATCCATCTGCCGTTGAGGACGGTGAATCCTTGCTGCAACCCGCCCAGGACTGCCACATTCCGTCCATGGAAAAACATGCCGGAAAATTCAACTTTAGAAAACGGCCGGAAAAACCAATCCAGTGAGTAAATGTCGGTGGGAAGTGAGAAACGCCCGACATGATTGCGATTCACATGGAAACCTCCCGCGATCTCCAGCCGCCCGGTTTCACTCCACCTATTCCAAAACTCTAGGCGGCCTTCCCCGCCCGGGCTAGAGCCTTCCGTTTGTTCGCCAGGTTGGGGCGATGCGTAGGAATTCGGATCAGTTCCAGCATTCAACAAACTGGTCTGGACCACCCCAACCTGGGCCAGCAGACCGCTTTGGCTACCCAACGAAAGGCGTTGTTCCAGCCGAATCTGCGGTTGCCATAACCATAGATTGCCGGCGCCTGTCAGCGGCGAAACCCCGACCTGTGCCAGGGAGTCAGGATCGCGTGGTGAAATGATCGGCTTCTCCTGACCGAACGAGAGAGTTGTGTTTGTCCAATCCAGATTTATAGAGGCCGTCCGAAGCCGGACCAAATGATCCAGAGAGGCTGTCGAGCCGCCAAAAAAATCCATGTACAGCGAACCACTTACCTTAGCCCCGCCAATCGTCAGCGGACCGTTGAATAACAGTCCCAGGGTGCTTTGACGCAGTGTGCCGCCGCCGGTGGCGTCTCCGGGGGCGAGGGAAGCTATGGTCGGATTGTCCGCCTGGTTGTTGTAACGGCCGTTTGTATAAGCGTTGAACAAAGCCATCCCGGTGATACGGATCGGAAATTTTTGAGAGGACTCGACTTTGGTCTGAGCCAGCTCTTCCATGCGGCTCTGTTCGACCGCTTGGCGCTCTTCGTCAGTTTGCTGCCCGTCGCTTGGCTGGCCATCTGACGTCGCCTGGACATCGGGGGACGTTGGCGCGGATGCCGCCGTTTCTACCGCCGCCGGCCCATGCAACACACCGAGTTCTTTGCGCAATGCGCGGATCTCCTCGGTCAGCGCCTTGTTGTCGTTCTCCAGACGGTCCAGCCGGGAGAGCACTTCCCGCATCTCCGGAGTATCCTGAGCGCCTGCCAGGGCGGCACTGCACAGCCAAACGAATGACAAAATGTACCTTTGCCAAGAATGCCGGATTGAGTCGCACGTCAGCATCGAAAAGCTACTCCAGTTTCTCCCGCATCCGAGCGGGCAAAGAATCATAAGAAGAATGCGTCACGGCATGAACCGATACCCGACGCCGTGAACTGTAAGAAAATGGCGCGGCGAGTTAGGATCGGCCTCCAGCTTCTGGCGCAGCCGGACAACGTGGGCATCGACGGTGCGCGTGTTCGGGAAGGATTCATAACCCCACACCGAGTTAAGAATCATGTCGCGGGTCAAGGGGCGATCGGGATTCTGCAGAAAATAACTCAGCAAGTTGTATTCAGCCGGTGTCAGCTTCAGCGGATCACCGCGCTTGCTTACAACGCGGCGTTCGAAATCCACCGCCACAGTGCCGAACTGTGCCACCTTGCGAGCTTCGGGCGAGGTACGCCGCAGCACCGCGCGGATGCGGGCCAACAGTTCGCGCGCACCGAACGGTTTGACGATGTAGTCGTCAGCCCCGATCTCTAGCAGAAGCACTTTATCCACCTCTTCGCCCACAGCGCTGAGGACCATGATAGGCGTTTTGAAACCGGCCGCCCGTAGCTGCTTGCAGATTTCTATACCACTCATACCCGGTAACCGGAGATCCACGATCATCAGGTCGGGTTTGAGGGAAAGGGCGCGCTCAAACCCGGCCTTGCCGTCCGCAATGAGAACCGGATTGAACCCTTCCTGCTCGAGCATGATGCCGATAGTGTCGCGCAGGCTCTCGTCGTCATCGATGACCAAGATGGTGGACATGAACTGGTGCTTATTCAAATGCTAGCGCGGAGCGGGCGCCGGATTTCACGTCATCGCCTGCATCCAGCGGCGGAAGTTTGCTTTTTACCAAAGATTTACAACTTGGCAACCACTCCGATGAGCGTTGGACCGAAGATGGATTTTCAGAGGAATCAAGTGACTCCGTGCATCGCGTCCCAAAACAGCAGCACACTCGCGAGTTCCTTAGGCGGGGAAAGTTTACGTTCGCGCACCATCGGCCTGTTTACTCTCAGCGAGCATCTCTATCCCATTAAGCTCACGCTGCCAAAGCATGCGCATCCCCATGCCTACATCACGTTTGTCATCGAAGGGGCCTTCGAGGAGCGCTATTCCGGCGGTAGCATAACCTGTCGTTCCGGCGCTGTCCGGTTCCTTCCGGCGGGCGAAGTTCACGAGAACCGAATCGATTCGCGGATGCGCTGCTTGCACGTCAGTACGGAACCCTCCGCGCTGCACGGGCTGGACCGGCATTCGGTTATTCCCCAAAATCCGACCCAGATCAACGGACTGACCGCCACCTGGCTCGCAAATCGCCTCTATGCGGAATTCTCGCGGGAGGACAGAGCCTCCGCCGTCGCCATCGAAGGGCTCGTCCTGGAGATTTTGGCTGAATTCGCGCGGTCGCAGGTCAAGTCCGGCTCGATGCTGGTCCCGCGTTGGCTCCAACAGGCGACCGATATCGTCGAGTCCAGGTTCCTCGAGCGTCTAAGCCTAGCTGCCATCGCGGCCGAGGTGGGCGTGCATTATGTCCACCTTTCACGACAGTTCCATAAGTACAACCGCTGCACGATAGGCGATTTGATCCGCAGGCGTAGGGTGCAGCACGCTTCCCACCTACTCGCGCATTCACAGACTCCGTTGGCCGAAATCGCGCTAATCTGTGGCTTTTCCGACCAAAGCCATCTGTCGTTTCTATTCAAGCGCTACATGGGGGTGAGCCCATCGAAGTTCCGCGCTGTAGCCGGGCTCGATTCTGGCCCGCGATCAGATCAGGCGCGTCTGAATGTCGACCTCGGAGGAGAGCGTCCGGTGCACCGGACACTTGTTTGATATCTCCAGCAGCTTGGCCCGCTGTTCATCGGTTAAGGCGCCAATGAACTGCACATCCCGCTCGATTCGGTCCAGCATCCCCTCTTTGGTCTCGCAATTGGCGCAGTCGGGTGCGTAGATGCGCGAATGCCGCAGCCGGACCGTCACGCTTTCCAGCGGCCAGGATTTGCGGCGCGCGTACATCCCGACTGTCATCGACGTGCAGGCGCCGAGAGCCGCGAGCAGCAGCTCGTAAGGAGAAGGTCCGATGTCGGTGCCGCCTGAGTCGATTGGCTCGTCAGCGGTCAAGGCGTACGCGCCCGCCAGGATCTGCTGCGCGAACCCGCCGGCGTCCCCGTGAACTACGACTTCTTTCATGCTTCGATCTCGCCGGCCTCCATCTTGTCCACGTAACACCACATCCATCGCTCCCCGGGTTCGATCGAGCGTATGAGAGGATGTTTGACGCTATGGAAATGTTTGGTCGCGTGCTTATTCTTCGAAGAATCACAACATCCCACGTGCCCGCACGTCAGGCACAACCGCAAATGTACCCAAGTATCGCCGATCTTGACGCAATCTTCGCAGACGTGTTTATTCGTGGTAGTGATCTTTACTTGATCCAGATGTTTGCATTGAGTCGACATTCAGCCTCCCGCATGGCTCGCGTTTCCGGGCACCCGCTCCAAGGCGGCGCGATCCCACTTCGCCAGGTTTGCGCCAGCCTCGTAGGTGCTCTGCATAAATTCCAGCAGCATATCTCGTGGCGACTCCGCACGCCGGACGTCGTCATACATGAGAAAAAACTCCGACATCCCGGAATGATAGAACGCCTTCTGGGGGAGCACCGGGTGGGTCTTCAAACCCGGCGGCTCGGGCGCCATGTATGAATAAAACGCCGGGCCTTTGATCTCCCCGCCCCCTGGCCAGAAGCCCGCGCTGCTGACTTCATGCGAATAGGCTTCGCGTGTCATCGCATCCGCCCCGGGCCGCTCCGGTGCGCGACGTCCCGAAAACCGCGTAACCGCAAGATCGAAGCTGCCCCAGAAGAACTGAACGGGGCTGCACTTTCCAATGAAACGACCGCGGAACTCCTTGAAGACGGAGTCGACGGATACCAGAATGCGCCAGAATTTGTGCGCATATTCAGGATCGTAAGATTTGTGAGTGCGATCCTCGGCAAACGGGATGGGATTCGCCACCTCATCCGGCGTGGAATGGATCTTTACGTCCAAGCCGAGCGAGTGGAGCGTGCCCATGACGTCGTTGTAGAAATCCGAGACAGTTCGTGGTGCGAGCTCCAGTCTCTTGGTCGAGCCGTCGCAGGTTCGAACATCCAGTTTGTGATCGATGAAATCGAACTCGATCTCGAAGATCCGATCTTCATAGGGGATGGGCGAGGTCGTCAAGCCCCGCGCAGTGACATAAAAGGTGACATTCCACCAGTGATTCACCAGCGGAGTCAGCGTCTTGCGAACCTTTCCAATGATCTGCGCCCACATGTGCAGCGTGTCGTAAGTATCTTGCCAGGCTTCGAGCGGCAACTCCGGCCAAGCGTCAACGATATTGCCCATTCGATGCCTCCACCAGTTTTATTCTACGCTGTCGCTCCTGTAAAAAACTCCAGGTTCGACTAGGCAGGCTACAACAAGTTATTCCTTTTCAGTGTAATGCGGGTTGGAACGCGAACTGCTTCTTTCGTGGACGGGGGTGTACGGGTGAGCATTAAGAAAAAAATACTATTCGGATTCGCCGCGTTGACGACTTTTTTTGTCCCAGGTCCAATGGCGCCGAATGCTGAGGCTCAGCAAGTCCAATATAGGTATGCCGTCGCAGACAGCAGCACGGAAGCGCATTATACGCCGGTCATGACACGGAGACGCCGGCGCTATTTGAGGCGGCAGCCCTATTATGCAGCGTCTAGGCCCCGTTATGTCGTGAAACGACGAAGCAAGGCGAAATCTGTCGCCATCGTGGGTGGCAGTGCTGCGGCAGGCGCGGGCATTGGCGCCTTGGCTGGCGGCCCAACTGGTGCTGGAATCGGCGCGATCGCCGGGGGAACAGCAGGCTTTATCTACGACCGGAAGACCCACAAGAAAGTAGTTCGCCAGTATTGAGAGTCATGAAATATCTTGCTGCATTATTAGTCGTCGGACTGGCGGCAACTGCTCCTCGGCCTGTAAATAAGGCCAACCGTGTGGTTCGGACCAAAGCGCCGTCCTACGATGTCACTGCTATAAACGATCCCCAGAATCGCGAGGGGGTGAGCCAGGATAGCGCGGGATCAGCCGTGGTTCGCGCGCAGATCCTGCTCGATCACGCGCATTTTTCGCCCGGCGAGATTGACGGCCGCTGGGGCGATAACCTGCGGGTCGCTATAGTCGGCTTTCAAGCCGCTCGGATGCTGAATGCGAGTGGGGTTGTAGACGACGATACCTGGAAGTCGCTCGATGCCGATACAGCGCAGGCAGTCGTTCCGTACACCATCACTCCTGACGATGTCGCGGGTCCCTTCGCTAAGATTCCGCACGAGATGATGGCGCAAGCCAAGTTGAAGAGCCTGGGCTATCAATCGGTTCAGGAGAAATTAGGCGAGCGATTTCACATCAATCCGACATTGCTCGCGAGATTCAATCCGGGCAGAACTTTATCGAAGGCCGGCCAAGAAATCATGGTTCCGAACGTGGCGCGCGAGTATTCCGTGCCTGCGGGGAAAGTTGTCGTCTCCAAAAATAACCGCACTGTATCTGCATACGCCGCCGATGGCACGCTGCTCGCCCAGTATCCCGCCACCATGGGCAGTGAACATGACCCACTGCCCATGGGCGATTGGAAGATCACCGAGGTTGACCATTACCCCTGGTTCCATTACAATCCGGCGCTGTTTTGGGACGCCAAGGCCAAAGATGCCAAGGCTAAGATTACGCCTGGACCGAATAACCCGGTAGGCGTGGCTTGGCTGGGCTTGTCGAAAGAGCATTATGGAATACACGGAAGTCCGGAGCCGAGCAGAATTGGCCACACCGAATCACATGGCTGCATCCGGCTGACAAATTGGGATGCGGAAGAGCTTTCCAAGATGGTAAAGGTCGGCACACCAGCGATACTGCAGGAGTGATACGTGCCCGCGCAGTTACTTTCGTTACTTCTTGCCGCCTCGCTTGCGATCGGACCCATCCTAACGGCGCCCCCGATTGTTGGTCTCACGGCAGGCGACCTTCGCGATACTTTCGATCAGACGCGAGGCCAGGCCCGGCATGAGGCCATCGATATCATGAAGTCGCGCGGTACTCCGGTTCACGCCGTAGTGGATGGGAGTATCGCCAAGCTGTTTCTGAGCAAACCCGGCGGCAATACGATTTACTTGTTCGACCAGGCGGGTGAGTTCTGTTACTACTACGCGCATCTGGACCGCTACGCGCCCAATCTCCGCGAAGGCATGCACGTGTCCCGAGGTGAAGTGATCGCCTTTGTGGGATCGACCGGAAATGCTAGCCCCTCCGCCCCGCATCTGCACTTCACTATCTTCAAACTCGAGCCGGAAAAGCGCTGGTGGAAAGGAACGCCAATCAATCCTTATCCGGTCCTGATGCACCTGCTTAAAATGGATGCTGATGGCATCCCAAGGTAAGATCGCGCTCGTGACGGGCGCCGGCAGCGGCATCGGACGAGCGGCCAGTCTAGCGCTGCATGACGCGGGATATTCTGTAGTACTGGTTGGTCGCCGAATCGATCAACTTAAGGAGACCGCTGCACGCGCGAAGGCATCGGATGGCAAGTTGCTTGTGGCGCCGACCGACGTTAGCCGGCCCGATCACGTGCGGGCACTCTTCGCCACTACCAAGGAATCCTTCGGCAGGTTGGACGTGCTCTTCAATAATGCCGGCCTCAACGCGCCGGGAATTCCGATGGAGGATCTCAGCTATGAGCGATGGACCGAGGTCGTCAGCGTCAATCTCACGGGCGCGTTCCTGTGCGCGCAGGAGGCCATCCGGCTGATGAAGGCGCAGCAACCTCGGGGCGGACGGATCATCAACAACGGATCGCTCTCGGCTTATGTGCCGCGGCCCAACTCAGCTCCTTATACGGCGACCAAGCATGCCATCACCGGCCTGACCAAGTGCATTTCACTCGACGGGCGCGAGCACGATATCGCGTGCAGTCAGATCGACATCGGAAATGCGGTTACCGAAATGAGCGAGCGCATGGCCGGCGGTGTTCGACAAGCGAATGGAACCACCATGGTCGAGCCCAGAATGGATGTCCGGCACGTCGCCGACGCCGTCGTGTTTATGGCCAACCTGCCGCTGGATGCCAATGTGCAATTCATGACCGTGATGGCGACCAAGATGCCGTATGTCGGCCGGGGTTAGTTTGCACTTCGACCGTCGGCGCTAGGGCGTGGTTTTCAAACGGCCAATTGAGGTGGTATTCTTCGGTCGTGGGTTCACGTATCACGATTGAATCTGGTAAGCGATCCGGGCAGCCCTGCATTCGAGGACTTCGTATTACGGTTTGGGACGTCCTCAATTGGCTCGCTGCAGGTATGACCCAGGACCAGATCCTCGAAGACTACCCTGAACTCGAACCTGACGATTTCCGCGCCGTATACGAATACGCCGCTCGCGTGGGCAAGCGCGTCGCCCTTTGAAGCTGTTGGTTGACGAGAACCTTTCGCGAAAGCTCGTATCGAATCTTTTGGACCTGTTTCCCGGCTCGATTCATTTGAGTCAAGCCGATCTGTTGCAAAGCCCCGATTTCGTGGTCTGGGAATATGCCAAAGCGAATGGCTTTGCAATTCTGAGCGCAGATGCGGACTTTTTCGAACTGGCAAGCACGCTGGGGCCACCTCCCAAGGTCATCTGGTTACGTAGATGGAGCCATCCTACTCGGGACGCGGAACATGTCCTTCGAAGAGAAGCGCTCCGGATTTCCGCCTTCGAAATCGATGCTGAGTTAGGCCTTCTTGTACTCGATAAGGATAGCCGGAGCGCCTAGGTTTAGCTCAGCAGCGCGAGACATTAGCCAGAACTTGATCGTTCGTACCTTGCTCGTGGTTCAAGCTGTTCAGGCGGCCGCTTGTCAACGTGTGGCAAGTAGCGCAACGAGTCTGGCCCCCAATCGAAGTACAAACCAGTAAAGGGTTCTTGTAGCACTGTCCCAATTTCCGGGGAGATCTCTAAAGCTTGGGAGAATAGCAAGGTCCGGTGCCGGTCACCGAGCAATTGAGCGAACACGTCCATGCGATAATGCCCTGCTGTGAAACGGAATGAGCTTCCATCGCCCGGCGTAAGAAAGTGATGGTTAACGACGACACCAGTTTCGCCTACAAACAGTCCACTGCCTCGGACGAGTTTTTCATCTCCATAGACCCAAATATTGAAATTCTGATGCGTCTCGTTTCGCGAGAGTGCAACATGCATGCTTTCGATAACGCGACCACGCTTTGACGTTGCGAAAAGCAGGGCTCTCAGGAAGATTTTCGGAAAGGCTTCTCCCGAGCGCGGATGATCCGGTCCAAAATAGATTACTGTCGGCTGCGTCATCTTCACAGTCCCACGACGGAAAAGAGTAAGCCATGCGGTGATCGCTGAGATGAACAGGGCTAATGCCGAAACGGTCAGTGAAAGCGGATCTGCCACAAGAGTATTGAGTCTAACCTCAGGATCACATACCAAGTAAATTCGGCTCCAGCTTCGAATAGCCATGCTCCTCGGCCCAGATATTCAGTGCGACCGTCGCGATTTCATCCACCACCGGCACGGCATGGCCGTTCTTGGTGAGGTCGACCGCTTTCAAATATGTCTGGCAGCTATCGCAAGCGTCCACTCGTACGTAGTCCAGTTCGGCTGCAATGTAGATGGGAAGCTTATCCTTGTTCTCTTCTCCGCAACTTGGACAGACCACGCGCCGATAGAGCCATTCCGTTCCACAGACCGAGCACAGCAACGAACGCTTGCCCCCGTCTCCCTCGCCGCGCAAGACCGCAACCACCGGACGAGCGTTGCAAAACGGACAAGTCGACGGCGTAGTGTCGACGTGAATATCCCCGCGCGAGGCCAGATACTCCGCATAGGGCTGTAGCAGAACTCGAGCGAAAAACCCCACCGCCGGATCGGGCTCGGCGGTTCCCTGCCAGTGTTCTGCCAGCAGTTCCTCTGTGAGCTTTGAGCCAGAATCGGCCAAAGTATTCGGACCCGAGCGCCGAACCAACTCGATCAAAGCCGGAAAGTGGCGTGCCAGCGCGCGGACATTGGTTTCGCCTTGGGATCTGACGTCATCGAAAACTTGTTTCTGCAAATGCGCCAGAGCGGCGTAGAAACTCAACAGATGCGACGCGCCGGGATAAATTTTAGCGAGCTCGGTAGCCCGCGCGATCCGATCATCCAGGCTTGACTTCATTTTTCCGCGGCGAATCGCCGCCAGTCACCCGGATATACCACAAACGGTGATGCGTCCTCGCCCAGGCCCTCGAAACATAGCCCTCGGTCATGGCGGTCATGCTTCCTGGAACCAGAAACACGCTCATGTAGACGTGGGTGATGAACCCGCCGATGGTGAGCAACGCCGCGATCTCGTGCAGCACGATCATTATCTGACGCACCCATGCCAAACGAAACGGGATGTATTCCGGAAACCAGAGAAAAACCCCGGATATCAAGAGCAAGAAGGCGCCGTAGTACATCAGCCAGTAATAGAGCTTCTGGCCACCGTTGTATTTTTCCTGCGGCGGCAACTGCTGATCGCGATTCTCCGCGTAGTCATCCACACGGCTCAAGAATCGTTTGTCGGTTTCCGTCCAGAGCATGTCCCGGCGCCAGACGAAATGCATCCACACGGCAGCCGCCACGAAGCCCAGGCCAACAATCGGATGCCAGAACCTCGACGTAGGGCCACCGCCCAAAACCACCGCGATCCAAAACAGGTACGGCGTATAGAACGCCAATCCGGTCGCTAGGCAATAGCTGTACGCGAGCGCAGTGGCCCAATGCATGACGCGTTCCTGGAACGTGTAGCGCAGCACGGAATCGGGTCGAACGTAATGAGTAGCTGTAGCGGCTTCGCTCATTTCGGCTCTTCCTTCTTTGGCTCCTCAACCTCTTTCGGACCGAACCGGAGATAGTGCGCGGCTGCCCCGACGATCCCCGCTACGATCGCAAAGTTACCCAGCCACTTCAGCGGACCCTTCCAGATCCGCACCAGCAGCGGGACATGCGGATCCTTGGGCAGACCGCCATACTTCTCGGGATTATTGATGTCATGCAGAACATAAATGACATGCGTGCCGCCCACGCCGGGGGGATCGTACACGCCGGCATTCTTGTACGACGTGTGCTCGTGAAGTTGTGCGACGCGCTGCTCGGCCAGGTCCTTCATGTCATCCTTGCTGCCGAAGTGCAGGCAGCCGGTTGGACAAGCTTTGATGCACGCAGGCTCGAGGCCAGCGCCCACCCGGTCCGAGCACAACGTACACTTATGAACTTTCTTGGTTTCGGAATTGAATTTCGGAATGTTGAATGGGCAGCCGGTCACGCAGTACTGGCATCCGATGCAGTGTTCCTGGTCGAAGTCGACGATACCGTTCGCGTACTGCACGATGGCGCCGTCGGCCGGACAGGCGCGCAAACAGCCAGGATCGGCGCAGTGCATGCAGCCGTCCTTCCGCATCAGCCAACTGAGAGTGCCGTCTTCGTTGACGTGTTCGTTGAACCGGATCAGGTTGTAGTAATTCCACGCCAGGTCCGGCATGGTCTGGTAGGTATTGTCGAAGACCGTCTCGCGGAACGGATAACCATTCCATTCCAGGCAAGCCACCTCGCAGGCCTTGCAGCCGATGCAGGTGGTAACGTCGATTACCTTGCACACCTGGTAATCGCGCGATGTATCGCGGCCGGGCACCGGTCCCGCGTGTCCGGATATGGCTTTGATTTCCAGCGGTCCGTTGCTCATCGCGCCCTCATTACGCTTTCTCCAGCTTCACCAGGAATCCCTTGAATTCCGGTGTGTAGGCGTTGGGATCGGTCACTGTGGGAGAAAGCAGGTTGGCTATGCTGCGCGGAACTCTGCCCGCATCTTCTTGAATACCGCGGAAGCCCTGATGAATCGGGATTCCGATTTGATAGACCTTCTTACCGTCGATAGTCATGGGCCGGATGCGTCGCGTAACCATTGCTTTCGCGAGATAGGATGCGCGGGCGCTCGTCACCTTCACGCGTTCTCCGCCCTGGATCCCTAAATCACTCGCCAGTTCCACCGGAATCTCGACGAACATTTCGGGAACTAGCTGGACGTTCATCGGATTGTTCTTGGTCCAGTAATGATAATGCTCGGTGAGGCGATAAGTGGTGCAGACGATGGTGTAGCCCTGGCCGGTCGTTCCGTACTTATCCATGTCGGTCGTGTATTTCTTGACTACCGGGTTGTTGGACTGCTGCGGATGCAACGGATTCGCGATGGGGCTTTCGAAAGGCTCGTAGTGTTCTGGGAACGGACCGTCGGCCATGCCGGCCAGCGGCACGAATATCCGCCCCGTGCCCTCAGGGTTCATGATGAACGGGCCCATGTGATCTTTGGGTTGTGAGTCGACTTTGAAATCCGGCACGTCGTTTCCGACCCAGCGTTTCAGGTCTTCGTTCCACCAAATTTGGCGGCGATCGGCGTCCCAAGGCTGGCCATTGAGGTCGCAGGATGCGCGGTTGTACAAAACGCGGCGGTTCATCGGCCATGACCAGGCCCAGTTGGGATAAATGCCAAGGCCGGACGGATCGTCAGTGTTACGGCGCTGGGTTAGCGCGCCGGCTTCCGTCCAGGAACCGCACCAGATCCAGTTGCCGGATGCTGTAGAACCGTCGTCACGCAGGAACGCGTAGCCAGCCAATTGCTGGCCTGCTTTGACCATTTGCTGGGTAGCATTGTCGGTAAAATCGGTGACCGCGCGGCCGTTCAACTCTTTTGCTAGGTCGGAGAGCGACGGATTCTTCGCGTCGACGTAGGGCCATGTCAGATTGAGGATCGGGTCTGGGAACTTGCCGCCTTCCTGCTTGTACAAGTCGCGCACCTTCAAGAAGATGCGCGCAAGAATCTCCTGATCGAGTTTAGCTTCTCCGGGAGGCGGAACGGCCGCCCACTTCCATTGCAGCCAACGCGCCGAATTGACGAAGGTGCCGTCTTTTTCAGCAAAACCCGCGCCGGGCAGACGATACACCTCGGTCTTGATGTTCTTCATATCGTCCGGCGTGATGCCGGGCGATTGCCAAAAGCCGCTGGTCTCGTCGGGATAAATATCGCAAACCACCGCCCAATCGGCCTTCTTGAGCGCATCGATATTCTTTTGCGAATTCGGGCCGATGGCCACGCCGTTCATGCCGAACGCGAGCAGGCCTTTGACCTTGCCTCGGTACATGTCGTCCCAGATGTGCACCCAGGAATACTCACGATCGACTTTGGGCAAGTAATTGTACGCCCAATCGTTTGCTTTAGTGGCAGCATCGCCGTACATCGTTTTCAGGAACGACACGGCAAACTTAGGAGTGTTCGACCAGTAGTTCCACGAATCCCATTCCTTGGGCTTCGCGCTCGTGGGGGTGATGCGTTTCATCCATCCAGTGAAATCCTGATCGCCGGGGATGGGCACTTTCAGATAGCCCGGCAGATTATCAAAGATCCCGGCGACATCCGTCGCGCCTTGAATGTTGGAATGCCCGCGTAACGCATTCACGCCGCCGCCCGCGCGCCCGACGTTTCCGAGCAGCAACTGGAGCATCGCGGCAGTGCGAATGATCTGCGTCCCGAAGCTGTGCTGGGTCCAGCCGACGGCGTAAATGATGGTGCCGACCTTCTTAAGATCGCCGTCCCTGCGGATGGAGGTGAACAGATCGGCAGCCTTCAGGAACTGATCCTTGGGGATGCCAGTGATTCGCTCCACCATTTCCGGTGTGTAGCGAGAATAGTGCTTCCTCAGGAGCTGATAAACGCAGTCTGGGTTCTGGAGCGACACATCGAAGGCGGCGACGGGAGGCAGTGACGGAGGCCTTTCATCGGGCGTTCCAGGTCTCGCAGCTCCTTCTCCCAATACTTGTCCGGCTCCGCCCGCGGTTGACGGAGCGGGCTTGGGCTTTGGATCGCCCGGCGCTTGGTAATTCCAGCTCGCTTTGTCGTAGGTTTGATTGGCCGCGTTGAAGCCGGAAAAAACTCCGTCGTCAGCAACTTTGAAGTCCTCGTGGATGAGGAAGGCCGCGTTCGTGTAGTTGATAAGATAATCTTTCGCAACACGCTGATTCTCCAAAGCATAGTGAATTAGCCCACCGAGGAATGCGATGTCCGATCCGGCGCGAATCTGCAGGAACATGTCTGCGACCGCAGCGGTTCTCGTGAACCTCGGATCCACCACAATCATCTTCGCGTTGCGCTGGCGTTTCGCTTCCACCGGCCACTTGAATCCGCACGGGTGGTTTTCGGCGGGGTTACCACCCATGATCAACATCATGTCGGTGTTCTTGATGTCGATCCAGCCATTTGTCATGGCCCCTCTTCCAAATGTTGGCCCCAAACTGGAGACCGTGGGGCCGTGTCAAACCCTGGCCTGGTTTTCTATGAATGTCACCCCCAGACTGCGCATGGTCTTGACCGCCAGGAAATTGAATTCGTTGGTGTCGGTGCAGCCACCGTTCCAGGCGATGCTCTCCAGGCGATTGACGGTGCGGCCTTGCGGGTCCGTAGTAATGAAGGATTCGTCGCGAGTCTTCTTGATGTGACGCGCGACCTCGTCGTAAGCTTGCTCCCACGCGATATCTTCCCAGTGATCGGAGCCGGGCCGCCGCACTTGCGGTTTCAGCACGCGCCGGTCGTTCATAATATCCTGCATGAGCGAGGAGCCCTTGGGACAGAGCGTACCTCGATTGATCGGATGATCGGGATCGCCCTCCACATGCACTACCTGCGGAGTCACGTTCTTGGCCTTGTCGCCAATGGTGTGGATGATGACGCCGCAGCTCACCGAGCAATAAGGACACGTGGAGCGCGTCTCGGTGGTTCGGGCAATCTTCAGTTCTTGCGCCTGAGCGTACGCTGTTTTTACGTCGAATCCGAGGGCCGAGGCGACGACTGCGCCAGTGCCAACCTTCAGGAAGCTCCTGCGTGTAGGGTTCATGAGCAAGCTCCTAAGTGAGGAATCGTCCGGTTCGAGTATAACACCGGCATTTCGCTGCGAATGTAAGTGAGCTAGAAACCATAGGCTACCGCCAAATTGGCTTGGTCGCCTCGATTGTTTGCGGCGAGCTGGTTGCGGAAATCGGTCAAGAATCGGCGGTATTCCCAAGCAAACGTGACGCTGGAGTTCAATTTATACATGAGATTTGCCATGTACGTTTGATTCCGGTCACGGCTGCCCACCGGCAGTTCGGACGCTTTCGGTTGATCGATCCCATAGGCCAGATTGAGCTGCCATTTCGGGTTGAAGTTGAACTGGGCTTGTGCCCAACCGCCCCGGCTCAACACGCCGTGCGCTCCGGGCGTTCCAACCGCGCCAACCGACTCTCCCGAGGCGACGCTGAAGATGCCGAGTGCGCGTCCTTCGTACGCCTCGCCCGTGAGGGCGAGATATTTGGAAAATGGCAGCGACCAATCGAGCGCCACGCCCCAAGAGTCTACAGGCTGCACCACGTTTAGGGATCCAATCGTCCCGACGGCTTTCCCTCTGCCGTAGTGCGCGCTAACGCCGACGTCGAAATTATGGTCATTAACGGTGTCAGTAAAGCCGAGACGAGAATCCAAGGCTGGCATGCGCCCGCGTTCTCCAATTCCGGGACTGCGCGTCGTTAGGAATTGGGTGGTTTGATAGTCTCCCACGTCTGGATCGGTTGCCGCAATTTGCCACTCAAACTTGGAGGTATCACTCAGACCATGTCGCATCTCCCCACGGATCTGTGGCGTACGGATCCAAGGGTTCCCTGAGGCCGACATCGCTGGAATGGCATAGCTAGCCAGCGAGGTTGGGTTCAATGGCGCAAAGACGGACCAATCCTGCCCTGCTACGAGCGAGAAATTTGTCCAGTCCAGCCGACCGAGAGCGAGCCGGATGCGCAAGAGATCCATATTGATGCCGTTACCGAGCGCCGCCTTGCCTCCAAAGAAATCCACTTCCACCTGGCCGCTGACCTTAGCGCCCATCACGTCCGGGCCTTGAAAACGCAAACCGAGCCGGGTCTGCCGCGCGGTCATTGCGAAACTCTTGTCGTCGGGGAAAGGATCCGAACCTTTTTTGGAGGCGAACAGCGGAATGTCTTCGATATTGTTGAGGGAAGTATCGAAGAAGGCGTTTAGCAAGATGGTCCCATACAACGTCACTGGAACCTTGCTTTGCGAGGTGACGGCCGGGGCCGTGCTCACTGTCTCGGGCCCTTTTGCAGGCGCTTGCGGCTGAACGGTCGCAGCCTCCGCACGCGCGGTATAGACCGTCGGGACGAGCCGGACGGATGCGTTTTGACCGTCGTACGCCGGGTTCTTCGTAACACTGGCCACCTCGGCGGCGCTCAACACGCCCTTTACCTCCAGGAGGGAAGCCAAGAGACGAACACGTTCTTCGCTGGGAGTGGATTCAAGCTTCTCCAGGTCGGAATTCGTAATAACGCCTTTATCCCGAAGAATCCTTGCAAGCTCATCAGCCGAGTCCTGAGCAAACGCGGGCGCCAAGAGAACGAAAAGCATCAACGTGGAGCAATAAGTTCTTTGCATATCGAAGTTCGCGGATTCGATACCTTTGCCGTTAACTGAACAATTAGATATCGCGAACTTCGAGAGGTTTCACTTGTGCTTATTTTTTTCGAAAACTTTGGCGAATGGCCACGCTTCAATCATCGCGATGTTACTTTGCCTACACTAACCGTGAGTGTGATCCAATTCAGGCTGATGCCCTTGCCGGCATTCCCTCATCAGCGCTGGGGCCGTAGATGCTCGGCACCTTGCCGCCCATCGGCCGCAGGTAGCTGGATAGCTGACCGCGATGATGAATGGAGTGGCTGCACTGGAATCCGGCAAAAGCGACGGCAGGAAACTTGAACATGCCGAAGAAGTCGATCGGCGCGGCCAAGCTATCGCCTTTGATCTGCGTGAGTTGCGAAAGGGCTTTGGCGTGATTTTCGTCATACCACTTGAGCAGGTCGACGGGAGTCTTAATGGACGCCGGCATGGAGCCGTCGCCGGTTCGTTCGTACTTTCCAAGCGCAATCCCGTTCAGGAAGAAACACTCGCTGGATGCAATATGCCAGGCGAGTTCCAGGGCGCTTTTCGAGGTCGGGTCTGGTTTCCAGCCACTGTTGTCGGCCGGTATGGCTTCGATCACGCGCCGCGTGGTCTTGTGTTCGTTCCGAATCTGGGGGAGATAAATCTCGTTAAGGAGAAATGTCGCTTGTTCTGAGTTCATTCCTGAAATCTATCACGGATCACGGTTTCACGCATGTGAAGCTGCTGGCGTCGTTCATATCTCCCGACCCCTTGTACTGCGCCACCTGCGGATAGGTGCACAGCGGCCGCTGGAAGGCAACTCCCTTGGCCGGACTGTTATCCACGTACTTGGTGGCTATGATCCGATCCGGTGCGACCCCTTTTTCCACCCATCGCGCCACCGCGCTCACCACGTCGTGATCGGCGTCCATTTGAGAAGCCGGCGGCGGCAGCGAGCCTCCGAAAGCTGTGGCACCAGGCCCACCGGCGCAGTGGTACAAGCCTGGCACGAGAAAAGCGCGGAAGAATCCTTGTGTGCGCTCCAGACCTTTCTCGGCCGCGACCACGCCTTCGTAATAGTCGATGCCATTCTGTGCTGGAATCAGCGGATCGGCCGCGCCATGGTAATAGATCAGCTTGTGGCCGAGCCGCCGGAATTCCTCAAGGTTCGGATCGGTCGCGTTTGTAATTGGCGCCAGCTTCTCATCGGCCGCCGCGAGGTCGCTATCAAAATCAAAATTCCGGAACTGCCACTCGGGGCTTTTAAGCCCCGCTCGATTGAACAACGTATAACTCCAGAAATCGTTGGAGCTGACACCGGAAGTAGTCGACCGGTTAATTACCATTTGACCGCCCGCTTTTCCCCAGCCCAATTCGCCGCCCGGATAGAGCCCTGGATAGAGCTTTTGTCCGGTTCGTGGGTTCACCGGCCCGCCATAGATCTTCTCGATTGCGCCCACCTGCGCGGCCGTAAGGCAACTGGCCGTGTCGTCGCCTTTGCACTGCAACTTCTTCGGATCGAAATGGCATCGCATAGGGTCGCTGATCAGCCCGTCCACCGCGCCGTCGAGTGCATCACAGGCAGCCATTACCGCGTTTTGAACAAGGGCCAGCTTCTCCTGGGGAAGATTCGTCTCAGGCGTGCCGGTCACCACGCCATTCCAAACCTCGCTCATCATTTGATGCGTCCAGAAGTTGGCGGCATCGCCGGCGACGATTCCGTCGTAATCCGAAGGAAAGCGCTGCGCTTCCATCAAGCCTTGCTTTCCGCCGGTGGAACAGCCGAGATAGTAAGAATACTCAGGCGCCTTTCCATAGTAAGCATTAATGATCGCTTTCGCGGCGACGGTGGTCAGGTGCAGGCTGCGGTAGCTGTAATCGATGAGCCGCTCGCTGTTCTGGAGCCATACCCGCGGCTCTTCCGCTATGTGACCCGTGTCGGTGCTGGCCGTCGCGAATCGATTGCGAAGCGCCGTCGCCATTGGACCGAAGCTGATCGTCCCGGCTAGCCCGCCGTTGCCGACGCCTTCCAGACGCCCGTTCCAATTCACCGCCGGCAGCCACACTTCAAAGTGGATCACCGAGACATCGGTCGGCTTCAGGATGCCGTGCACCTCGCAGAACGCGGGCAGATCCTCGATGGAACGTCCGCTGGGTGGCGTGAACGATCCGGCCGAAATCGATTTAGCCAGCGTGATCGTCGTGTTCGGCAGTGCCAGGCTGGCCAATCCCTCGCAGCTCGCGGCCGCGGAAGCGGGTGAATTCCACAATGCGAAAGCAAGCGCAAGCGACCAACCGAGCCTCATGATGTCACTCCTTTTCCCGACCATTGTAGTTAAAGCCCCTTGAGTGTAGTTAAAGCCGTTTGAGAAAACAGATTTGCCGTTCTATCTCCCGGTATCCCAGCCGCGCGTGGGCCTGAATACTCACGATGTTCTCTAACCTTGTATCAGAGGCCATTTCGATACACCCGCGCGATTGCGCCCAGCGCTCGGCGGCTGCGAGCCTCAGCCAAATTCTCTGACTCGGTTATTTGCCAAAACTCGGCGCGCATTCCACAATAAGTCGCAAACTGAGGTGTCCCCTTCTGCACCTGCACGATGATGAAATCCTGCACTTTAATAGATTGTCTTAATACCGCAGGAGCGCGAACTTCACTGTCATCGAACAGACCGACGGAAGAACTGGCGGCGCAAATATAAGCGCCCCTGCAATTGCGACCGCAGAACCGGCATTGCCTGGAACTGATGTTCCGCTGGACATCGCCAGTACGGCGCCTAAACTGAGTCCCGCTGCGCCAGCGAGCTTCTGCGCCTGCGCGGTTGCGTCGGCAAGCAGGTCCGATGTCGGGCATACCTGCGATTGCTGCAATTGCGCTGAAACTTGAGTTCCCTGAACGTTGAATGACAGTGTCAGCCCGTTGGTCTGCTGAGCAATGCGCTGCTGCAAGGCAGTGAGCGTCGCAATCGTATCTTTGATTTTTGCAAGAGGTGCAGGCAATGCGAATGTCCATAGAAGCATCGGTGTGACCGTCGGCGGCTGCGGCCCGCCCGTGCCGATCAGCACGTAGGCTGGGGCCGTACTAACCGCCGAAAAGTTCGCCGCTGTGATCCCCGATCCTTGCAACGCCGCAACCACGTCATCCAGGCCCGTGTTGAGTCCCGACTGAACAGTAACCCCAAATAAGACCTGATCGATCTGCTGGGTCATGCCTCGCGCTGCGCTAACAATAACTGAGTTCGAGTCGAGCTGGGCAAATGCCCCCGGTAGGGACAAAATCAGCACGAAAATGGGCAAGCGTTTTACCATGAATGCAGTATACTCTCCATTCATGCCTGATCCGTTCGCTGCAGCTCCCCGCTCTCAGGAATCGCCAGTTCTGCTCGATTTCCAACACATCTCGGTGATGCGCGGACAAAAGACGGTGCTCGACGATATCACGCTGCGCATCCAAGCCGGCGAACACGTCGCCATCCTTGGACCGAACGGCTCCGGCAAATCAACGTTGATCAAGGTGATCACGCGCGAATGCTATCCGCTGGCGCACCCTGACTCCTCTCTGACGATTCTCGGCCGGGATTCCTGGAATGTCTTCGAGCTGCGTCCCCTGTTGGGGGTTGTTTCGAACGATTTGATGAGCACCTGTACGCGCGATATCACCGGTCTCGAAGCGGTTTTGTCCGGCTTCTTCAGCAGCATAGGCATTCAGCCTTATCACCACGTCACTCCGGCTATGTGCAAGAAAGCTCAGGAAGTGCTCGACCTTCTGGAAGTGTCACACCTGGCTGATCGCTTCATGGACGAAATTTCTTCTGGTGAAGCACGGCGTATTCTGATTGGCCGCGCGCTAGTGCATGATCCCTTGGCGCTGCTGCTGGATGAGCCAAGCAATAGCCTGGACCTGCATGCCACCCTTGAGCTGCGCGACTTTGTGCGGAAACTCGCTCAAGCCGGCACCGGCATCCTGCTTGTCACGCATCATCTTCCCGACATCATTCCCGAGATCGACCGCGTGATCCTACTACAAAACGGCCGCATTTTCGCCGATGGAGATAAGCAGCAATTGCTGAGTGCCGAGCGGCTCACCCAGCTTTTTGGACTTCCCGTGGAACTGGCCAGGCGCGACGGCTACTATCACCTCTGGTGACAAATGGGACAACTGCTTCAAGATCTGCGCTATGGAGTCCGGATGCTCGCCAAGAGCCCGGGTTTCACCGCGGTCGCGATCTTGACTCTTGCCCTTGGAATCGGAGCGAACACCGCGATCTTTAGCGTCGCCAACGCTCTTTTGATCCGCCCGCTACCCTACCCAGACGCGGACCGCCTGGTCATTGTCACCAATGCTCGCGGGACCAATCGGAGGCCGTTTTCCTACATGCGAGCGACTTTCCTTGAGGAACACAACCGCTCGTTCTCCGGCTTTGCGCCATTCGTGGCGGAAAACTTCAACCTGACCGGACGGGGCGACCCCGAGCAGCTTCCCGCGGTGCGGGTGGCCTGGAACTTCTTCGAGGTGCTGGGCGTCGGACCTTCGTTGGGCCGGGCATTTCGCCCGGAAGAGGACCGCCCCGCTGGCCATCCCGCCGTCTTGATCAGCGATTCGCTTTGGAAGCGGCGCTTCGGCGGCGACCCCGGCGTGCTCGGACAATCGATCACACTGGACTCGGTTGACGACACCATCATCGGCGTCATGCCGGTCAACTTCGAGTTCGCCCCACTCGGCCGCAGCATCGACATCTGGTCGACCCGAACTTTTGAGGCCAACAACATCACCGCTGAACAGATCCGTGACGGGATAACTTATCTTATCGCCGTAGCAAGAATCCGACGCGACGTTTCGCTCGATCAGGCGCAAGCTGAAATGCGCGTGCTCGACAGCCAATATCGCCGCGAGCATCCGGATCTGGGCGATGCAGATCCAAGGCTCAATATCAGTCTCAATCAGGTGCAAACGCTGATGGTCGCCAACGTTCGCACGGCAGTGCTGGTTCTCTTTGGCGCAGTCGGTTTCGTGTTACTGATCGCCTGCGCCAATGTCGCCAGCCTGCTTTTGTCCAGGGCATTGGCGCGCCGCAAGGAGATCGCTGTGCGAACGGCGATGGGAGCGAGCCGCGCCGGAGTGGTTCGCCAACTGCTCACCGAAAATGTATTACTGGCCGCGGCGAGCGGGGCCCTCGGAGTCGTCATGAGTATCTGGACCACGCGGGCGATGTCCACGCTCCCGGCCAATGCTTTGCCGCGCATCAATCGCGTTCAGATCGATGGTCAGGTACTCGGCTTCACCCTGGCGGTGTCGCTACTCACCGGAATCCTATTCGGGCTTGTGCCGGCGATTCAACTTTCAAAATCGGACGTGCAGAGTGTTCTACGAGACGAAGGCCGGGGAAGCGCCGGAGGCCGGCGGCGCAACTTGCTACGCAGTATGTTGGTCGTTTCGCAGGTTGCACTTTCCCTCATCCTGCTGATCGGCGCCGGCTTGCTGATGCGTAGTTTTGTAGGCCTGCGGAGCGTGAATGTCGGATTCAATCCCCAGAACCTCCTGGTGATGAACATTGCTCTGCCTCCGTCCCGGTACTCGACTAACGCGCAGACCAGCGGCTTCTTCGATCGCTTGGTCAAAAAGGTGGCAGGCATGCCGGGAGTGCGCTCGGCCGCGGTTTCCGCTGGCCTCCCCCTGCGTCCAGCTCGATATTCGCCGCTGCTGCCCGAGGGTTCACCGGAAGTGCCTCTGGGTCAGCGGCCGCAATTCGCGATCGAGGGCATCAGTCCCGCGTTTTTTGAAACTATGGGCGTTCCGCTATTACATGGCCGGACGTTTACCGATCGCGACCATGACGGTACGCCTCTGGTCGGCATCATCAACGAAGCTTTTGAGAGCCGCTTCTGGCCCAACGAGAGCGCCCTCGGTAAGCGAATTCTTCTCGGAACCATGAAGCAACCTACTACGGTGGTCGGCGTAGTCGGCAACGTGAAGAACATCAGGCTGGCCGTGGAGAGCGTCCCCGAATTGTACTATCCAATGGCGCAGCGCCCTCCACACTCCATGAACCTCGTGGTGCGCTGCCAGGGCGATCCGCGCGCGCTTTCCGCGCCTCTGCGCTCCGAGATTCTGACTATCGACAAGGACCAGCCGGCCACGTACGTGCGCACGATGGAACAGCATCTAGCCGACTCCATTACGCCAGATCGCCTGACCACGCTCTTGCTCGTCATCTTTTCGATCATGGCTCTAGTTGTCGCCACTGTCGGACTCTACGGTCTTATTTCGTATTCGGTGGCTCAGCGTACGCAGGAAATGGGAATCCGGCTGGCCCTGGGAGCCAGGCCGGGCGACATTCGGCGGTTAGTGATGCGTCAAGGTTTCATTCTGGCGATTCTGGGAATCGCCATTGGACTGGCTGGCGCTTATTTCCTAACGAGCTTGATGAAGAGTCTGCTGTATGAAGTGAGCGCGACTGACGTGTGGACCTATGCTACGTGTGGGATCCTTTTCGTGGTCGTCGCGCTGATAGCGAGCTATATTCCGGCGCGCCGTGCCGCGCGGTGCGACCCTTCCGAGGCGCTGCGCTATGAATAGCTCGGGAGCTCAGTCCTCTTCCGATGCTAATCTTCAAAACATCTTCTCCGGCCAACGCTCGGCTTTCGCCGACACGCCTTATCCATCGGCCACGGAACGCAGGGCCAATCTCAAGCGCCTTCTCGCGGCAATTCTCGCGCGACGAGACGAGCTCGCATCGTCTATCGACCGGGATTTTGGCGGACGCGCACGCGATGAAGTTCTGTTTTCGGAAATATACGTCGCCGTAAACGCCATCCGGCACGCTCGAGGTCATGTTCATGGATGGATGGCCCCGCGACAAAGGCCGGTCGGCTGGCCCTTGCAACCCGCCAGCGCGTGGGTGATGCCACAACCGCTCGGCGTGGTCGGCATCATCGTACCTTGGAACTATCCGGTGTTCCTTTCCATGGCTCCTCTGGCTGGCGCCATGGCGGCCGGCAACCGCGTGATGCTGAAGCTATCGGAGTATACGCCCGAGACTTCGGCGCTGCTGGCGCGCATGCTGGCTGAAACATTTACGCCTGACTTCGTGGCGGCGGTCACCGGCGACGCCGCTGTGGGACGCTCCTTTGCCTCGCTGCCATTCGATCATCTGCTGTTCACCGGCGCGACGGCCATCGGACGTGAGGTGATGCGGGCGGCGGCCGAAAACTTGACGCCGGTGACACTGGAGTTGGGCGGGAAATCGCCCGCGATCATCGCGCCAGGCGCCCACCTGACCCGGGCGGCTGCCGATATCGTCTATGGAAAGCTGCTCAATTCCGGTCAAACCTGCATCGCGCCCGATTATGTGCTGGTTCACTCCGAGTCTCTTCGCAGGTTTGTAGAGGCGCTGAAAAAAGCTATCGAACGCTATTATCCCGCCGCGGAATACACCTCGATTATCAACGACAAACATGAACAGCGTCTCCGCGGTTATCTGGATGAGGCTCGGGCACGCGGAGTAGAAACGATTTCCATGGGCCCGTCGCCACAGGCAGGGCGCCGGCTTGAACCCACGATCTTGATCGACCCTCCAGAAGATCTGCAGGTGATGCGCGAGGAGATCTTCGGCCCGATCCTGCCGCTGAAGGCCTACCAATCGCTGGATGACGCCATCGCGTATATCAACGACCGGCCCCGCCCGCTGGTCTTGTACTTGTTCGCCCGCGACCACCGCATCATCGACCGCGTGCTCACGCATACCGTATCCGGAGGAGTTTGCATCAACGACACTCTCCTCCATATTGCGGCGGAGGACCTTCCTTTCGGCGGAGTCGGGTCGAGCGGGATGGGACATTATCACGGGCTGGAGGGCTTCGATACATTCAGTAAGCTAAAGCCCGTCTTTCGCCGCCATTGGCTGGGGCTGGGCCGGATGCTGAGGCCTCCACACTCGCGTCTTCACGACTGGATGGAGCGCATCCTGATCCGCTAGTTTCGGATGTACAATCGAAGCGTAGCCAAAACGAAATCCGCAATGAGCGCACAGCAGACGGAATTACGATGAACCCCGATATTTCGGCGGCTAGTGCGTCTCACATCGCAGATTGGCCAGCGTGGCATTCGCCTGTCTCCGGCCAACCGCTGACCCTTCAAGGTGATCGTCTGGTCGCCGCTGACGGTGAGGAGTTTCCGGTAATTAACGGAATCCCGAGATTTGTGGGCGCCGAGGAGTACTGCACAAACTTCGGTGCGCAGTGGAACCGTTTTCCACTTACACAACTTGATTCTGTCAGCGGTTTGACGATTACATCCGAGAGGCTGCGCCGGTGTCTCGGCCAGGCGGTCTGGAATCGACTCGCTAGTATGCAGGTCCTCGAGTGCGGCTGCGGCGCGGGACGTTTTACCGAGATCCTGCTGCGAGAAGGAGCCATCGTCACGTCGGTAGATATCAGCAGCGCAGTGGACGCCAACGCGAAGAATTTCCCGATATCTGGTAATCATCGCATCGCGCAAGCGGATATCCTGCAGCTTCCTTTTGAACCTCGCCAGTTTGATTGTGTAATGTGTCTCGGTGTCATCCAACACACGCCTGATCCGGAGCAAACCATCGCCAGCCTCTACCAGCAGGTCAAGCCCGGTGGCTTTCTGGTCATCGACCACTACACCTTCCACTGGGGGCGAGTGACCAGCACTCGACCAATATTCCGGTTCTACCTGCGCCGGATGTCACCGAAAAGTGCCGAGTTGGCCGTCGAGCGGCTGGTGGACCGATTCTTGCCATGGCATAAGCGCTTTGAGCATAACCGCCTTGGGTGGCAGCTGCTCTGCCGCCTCTCTCCGATAACGAACTACTATCGCGTTTTCACTCAATTCACCGATCAACAACATCGCGAGTGGGCGCTGCTTGATACGCACGACTCCCTGACCGACTGGTTCAAGCACCTGCGCTCCAGCCAGCAGATCCGTGAGACTCTCGAGGGTCTCGGGTTGGTGGATCTCTGGGTTGCCAAAGAGGGAAATGGCATAGAGGCCCGTGGGCGCCGTCCGGCGTAAGAACGTCCATCTGGGAATGGAGTAACTACCATAATCCGAACGGGAAACCTAGAGTGATGGCTTGGCCCGTGTTGCTCATGGCGCGCGAGCTGGATCTTGGTGGCAGTGAGCGGCAGATGACCGAGATTGCCAAGGTGCTCGATCGTTCCCGATTCGAACCCCACGTCGGATGCTTTCGACCGGAGGGATTGCGCGGAAAAGAACTCCAAGCGGCCGGCGTTCCTATCGCCCATTTTCCCGTGTATTCTTTCGTCTCTCCGGGAGCAGTCTCGGGCGCGTGGCAGTTGACGCGCTATATCCGCAAGCACAATATCCGGCTGGTGCTTACCTATGATTACCCGCTGACCGTTTTCGCGGTTCCGGTTGCACATTTCTTCACCTCCGCGATCGTGGTGTCCAGCGTGCGTGGGCACCGGGAGATGATTCCGCGGAACTATCTCAATCTAGTTCGTAGGACCGACCGCCTGGCAGACGCCATCGTCGTAAACTGCGAATTTCTGAAGCAGCATCTAGTAGAAGACGAGAACGTTCCTCCCGGACGGATCGAGCTTTGCTACAACGGTGTTGATTTGGATCAATTCAACACGCGGACGAGCCCTCGGCCGGCTGTGCTGCCGCCAGATGCTTTTGTGATCGGTGTGGTCTGCGCTTTACGGCCAGAAAAAGGGCTTCCGACTCTGCTTAAGGCCTTCGCGGGAATTCGAAACTTGAGGCCGCGCTTGAAGCTCGCGATCGTGGGCAGCGGGTCAATGCGAGAACCTTTGGAAGCCGAGGCACGTACGTTGGGCATCTGGGAGGATTGTGTTTTCGCGCCAGCTACGCAGCACGTGGCCGATTGGCTGCGCGCCATTGATATCTTCGTGCTGCCATCTTTATCGGAGGCCTTTTCAAATTCGTTGATGGAAGCGATGGCGTGCGGCTGCTGTGCCGTGGCCTCGAATGTCGGAGGAAACCCGGAGCTGGTCCGAAAGGGAGAGACCGGGCTCTTGTTTGAAGCGCGCGATGCGGTGGGCCTGGCTGCGGCGCTTCGCAGTTTGGTGGAGAACGAACCGCTGCGAGAGCGCCTTCGAACCTCGGGAGAGCGGATGCTGCATGAACGCTTCTCCATCCACGCCTCGGCGGAACGCATGGGCGAGATCTTTGCGCGATTGATTGAGGGCAAGCGCTAGGTATCAAGCGTTGGCGTTGCCGCCGGCGGGAATAACTTATCATGGTCGTATGTGCGGCATAGCGGGCTATATCGGCGATTCTCCCGATCGCGCCGAGCCGATCGTCGCAGCCATGACGGATTGCATGGCCCGCCGTGGTCCCGATGCCTCCGGCATGGAGAAATGGCCACGCGCCGTGCTGGGTCATCGCCGGCTTTCGATTTTCGATCTGAGCGACGCGGGACTTCAGCCCATGCTCTCGCCGGACCGCTCGGTGGGCGTTGTTTTCAACGGCGCCATCTACAATTTTCCCAGTCTGCGATCGGAGCTCGAGCAGCTCGGGTACCGTTTCTTGAGCCAAACCGATACCGAAGTGATCGTGCACGGATATGACGCCTGGGGCGTCGATCGCCTGGTCTCCAAGTTGCGCGGCATGTTTGCGATCGCGATCTGGGACAATCGCGCCGAAAAGCTGGTCTTGATCCGTGACCGGCTCGGCGTAAAGCCGCTGATGTACGCCTCCGATGGCCAGCGAGTCGCGTTCGCGTCTACGGTTCGCGCCGTGGCATCCAGCGGACTCGCGGGCGGAATCGATGCCGGCTCCATCGCGGAATTTCTCGAGTTCGGTTTCATTACCGACAGCCGCACGGTTTACGAGAACGTCCACAAGGTGCCGGCCGCCACCATTATCGAGTTCTCAAATGGCCGCGAGAACCGTCGCACCTATTGGCAGTCCGCCCAGGCTCGTCCGGATGGCGCAATTTCGTTCGAAGAAGCGGTAGACCAAGCCGAGAGCATCTTCCTGGACGCGGTGAAGCTGCGTCTCAAGGCCGATGTTCCGGTGGGAGCTTTGCTCTCGGGAGGCGTCGATTCCAGCCTGGTTTGCTGGGCCATCGCCAAACTGGGTGGCGATATCCGCGCCTTCACAATCGGCACGCCGGGCGATCCATACGACGAAACCGCCGACGCCGTTGCCACCGCGCGCGATCTCGGGATCGAGCATTCGACCATTAGTTTATCCGCCGGCGACTGGCCCGATTTGAACGAGTTGGTGGACGCTTATGGCGAGCCGTTCGCCTGCGCCTCGGCGCTCGGAATGATCCGCGTTTCGCGCGCGATTCGTCCGTCCGCGACAGTCTTGTTAACCGGTGACGGAGGCGATGACTGCTTCCTCGGTTATCCCGAGCATAAGAACTTCTACCTCGCTCAAAGGTTAGCCCGACGGTTGCCCTCGGGTCTGGCCGGACTCTGGAAATCGGGGGGACACCGCAACCCACTTCCGTTCTCGCTGCAGCGCGCCGCGCACTTCCTCGATTACGCCACCGGCGGACTGGGCGCCGTAACCCGTATGCACGATGGCCTGCACTATTACAAAAGGAACGGCTTGCTCGGACCACGCCTGGCGGGATGTGATATCGATCAACATTCCATTCAGCCAACGATAGAGTCGGCTCGTCATCTTCTGCGAGACTTTCTCAACTATGACCGCGATACAAGGTTTACCGGCGAATACCTCACCAAAGTAGACGGCGGCGCGATGTATTTTGCCCTCGAGGCGCGCTCGCCGTTTCTCGACCAGGAGCTTTGGAACTTCGCACAGTCGTTGCCTTACTCGCTGCGCCTGCAAAACGGAAAGTTGAAGGCTGTTCTTCGGGCGCTGGCGGCACGCCATCTAGGACCGCGCGTGGCAACCGGAAAGAAGCGAGGCTTTGGAATTCCGGTGAACCGCTGGTTGAGCGCCAAGTGGAAGCAGCCCATGCTCGATGTGCTCTCGAAATCGCGCCTCGATGAGCAGGGTTGGATCAGTGCGGACGCGGTCGCGCGCTCCCTTCACAGGACCGCGGAAACAGGACACGTTCCAAATCAGATCTGGTACATTTATGTCCTCGAATCCTGGCTACGCCATGAGAGTGCGACGCAACCCCAAACGTCCCGCATGTACTCTCTTACATGAGACCTGTTCGGGTCTTGCTGATCGCGCCTTCCATGCGCATCATCGGCGGACAATCGGTGCAAGCCAACCGGCTGCGTCACTACATAGGCGAGCATCCCGAAGTGGATCTGTCGTTTCTCTGCTTTGATGCGCCCTTGCCCGCCGTAATCGGCGATATTCCGTTCGTCCGCACCGTCCTGCGGTGCCTCATTTATTGGGTGGTTCTTTTTGCCAGAGCTTGGCAACATGACGTGCTGCATGTCTTCACCGCCTCCTACTGGTCTTACACTTTGTGGAGCATACCGGCGCTCCTGGCGGCCAAGCTCTATCGCAAAAAGATTGTTTTGAACTACCGCGATGGCAGAGCCGAAGATCATCTGCGCCACTGGCGTTCGGCAGCCTTTACGATCCGAAAAATGGATGCCTTAGTGGCCCCATCAGGATATCTGTCCGATGTGTTCGCGAAATTCGGAATCCACTGCCGCTCTATTTACAACGTGATCGACCGCGAGAACTTCATCTATCGCCGGCGCTGCGTCTTGCGGCCCGAATTTCTTCATAACCGGGGCATGGAGGCGCTCTATAACATCCCAACTACACTGCGTGCGTTCGCCATCGTGCAGGAGAAGTATCCAGATGCGACCCTGACGATGCTGAGCGACGGGCCGATGCGCGCTGAACTGGAACAGTTGGCTGCGGCGTTGAAGTTGCGAAACATCTGGTTTGTCGGGCCAATCCCCAATTCGCAAATGCCTCAGTGGCTCGATAAAGCCGATATCTACCTGACGACACCCAATATCGATAACATGCCCGGTAGCCTGTTAGAGTGCTATGCCTCCGGGCTGCCCGTCGTCGCGACCAAAGCCGGCGGGATTCCTTATATTGCCGTCGACGGCGAAACCGCTTTGTTAGCCGAATGTGGCGACCATAAAGGAGTCGCGAACGCGGCATTGCAATTACTAGGCGATCCTGCTTTGGTGGAAAAGATTACTTCTACTGCCTATGAGCAGTGCCGAACGCGTTATGCCGGGGAGGAAATCGCTCGGCAGTGGGCGGAGCTTTACAAGGAACTCGTTTCTAGTGCCGGCGGTGCGGCGTCAGCATCTTAAGCTCGGCCGGCGTCAGCTCGCGATATTTGCCGATAGGAAGGTCGCCGATAGGCACTCCCCCGATCTCAGTTCGAACCAGCTTCAGCACCTTGCTTCCGATACCTTCGATCATCCGGCGCACCTGCCGATTGCGGCCTTCGCGAATAATGATTTCGATAAAGGAGTATTTAGCGGAATCGCGGATGCGCTTTACGATGGCCGGCTGCGTTGGCCCGTCGTTCAGGATTACGCCTTTTTGCAATTGCTCCATTTGGGCATCGGTGAGATGCGTCGAGGTCTTCACCAGATAGGTCTTAGGGATCTTGTAGTCCGGGTTGGTGACCAGTTCGGCAAAGCGCGTATCGTTGGTGAGCAGCAGAAGCCCACTGGTATCTTGATCCAGCCGGCCAACCGGGACCACCCACTGGCCGGCGTCCTGAATCAGGTCGTACACGGTCGGCCGTCCTTGCGGATCTTTGTAAGTGGTGATGTAGCCCTTGGGCTTGTAGAGCAGCAGGTAGATTCGTTTCGAAGCGCGGACCGGTTTGCCGTCCAGTGTAACGGTATCGCGTTCCAAGTCCACCCAATGATCCGGCGTTCCAATGACTTTGCCATTCACCTTGACACGCTTGGCGCCTATCCATTTGCGCGCTTCGGTCCGGGAGCCGAGCCCGGCTTTCGAAAGCACGCGTTCCAGAGTCTTAAGCGGCCGCTTGCCGCCTTTAGGGGAAGGCTTAGATGCCGTCATACAACCAACCCATGCTCTCGCGCGCCTCTTCGGCCGTGCGCTCCCGCAGAAACTGGTTTCGAATCTCCCGGCTGGCGCCTGCGGCGTGAAAGAATTCGCCGTACAACCGAGCAGTCAGTTGCACGCGGCCGGTGCGCAGATAGCGCCGGTCCTCATAAGCTTGGAAAGCTTTCGCGGGATCGCCAGAAGCTCGATCCATTTCCTCGGCCAAGACCACTGCGTCTTCGATGGCCATGCACGCGCCTTGTGCCAAATACTGAAGCGTGGGGTGTGCCGCGTCACCCAGCAATGTCACACGTCCCCTGCTCCAATTCCTTACAGGCTCGCGATCGCACAAAACCCACATGCGCCAGGATTCGATTTTCGCCAGCATCGTCTGGACATCCGGCACGACGTCCCTGAATCGTTTCTTCAGTTCGTCAGGATCGCCGGCGGAATCCCAACCCTCGTGGTACCGGTCGCTGTGGAACACCGCCACCAGATTGAAAAGCTCGCCGCCGCGAAGAGGGTAGTGGACCAGGTGATTTCGTGGTCCCGCCCAGAGCGTCATCGAAGGCATTCGCAAATGGGGCGGCACTTCGTTCGTGGCAAGAACCGCGCGATAGGCAATGTGTCCCGACACCCGCGGCGCTCCATCGCCCACTACCTTTGAGCGCACCGCCGACCAGAGACCGTCGGCGCCGATCAGTGCCGCACCTTCGTACCTGGCGCCATCTTCGGTGTGAGCGACGACCTTGTCGCCGAGGTCCTCAAATCCAATTACCTTCCGTGACGTGATCAAGGTAATCAGCGGCGAATTCCGGCAAGCGTTGAGGAAGACCGCATGGATGTCGGCCCGATGAATGAGCGCGTAGGGATAGCGAAATCTGCCACGAAACTTCTCTCCTAAACTAATGCGCGTGACTTCTTCCGCAGTGATGCTATCCATTACCAGGAGGCTGTCTGGAAACACCGCCTTGCTCGCGATCTGATCGGTGATGCCGAGCCGGTCGAACATTTTGAAGACGTTGGGTCCGAGCTGAATGCCGGCTCCGATTTCCTTGAACTCGCGAGCCTGCTCGATCAAGCATACGCGGTATCCGTGCCGGCTCAACGTGAGCGCCGCAGTCAGGCCGCCGAGCCCACCGCCTACGATCAGGATGGGCAACGCCTGGCTCTTCGTCACTGATTTAGGCTAACAGGAGTAAGGGTTACTCCTGACGCAGCGCCACCATCGGATCCTGTCGCGACGCACGGCGCGCCGGCAGGTAGGCCGCGCTGAGCGCTACTAACAATAGCAGCCCCACCGCCAGTGCCAGCGTGAGCGGATCGTGCGGAGCGACGCCGTAGAGCTGGCTGTTGATCAAGCGCGAAGCTGCGTAGGCCAGGCCCGCCCCGGCCGCGAGTCCAGTGACCACGAGTTCGAGGGTCTCTCTGAGGATCATCGAGATGACCCGGCCAGGCCGCGCTCCCAGAGCGATGCGGATCGCGATCTCGCCCTTCCGGCGCGCAATGCCGTAGGAAAGGACGCCGTACAGACCGGTGGCTGCTAGCGTGAGCGCGACGCACCCAAACACCACCACCAGTTGCGCAGTCGTGCGATCCTGCGCCGTTAAGGGCGCCATTTGCTCTTCTATCGACTCAGCGTGGATGATCGGCAGCGCGGCATCGACGCGCTGGATCGTCTGCCGCACGGCCGTCAGCACTGGCGCGGTTCCCGTAGCCGTGCGAATCAAGAATATTGGACTCTTCACAGAGGATGGGGATTGCTCTGCCGCCACGAAGTAACGCGGCTCGACGTCGCCACGAAGTGGTTTCTGGGTGCGCGCGTTCTTGGCGACGCCCACCACCTGGTATGTCGTACGCGTATCGTCACCAATCGATGTAATGCGCATTCCGATGGGGTTCCGCCCATCGAAGAAGCGTTTGGCGAAGGCCTCGTTGATCACCGCGACCTTGGGGGCGCCGGGCTGATCGCTCACCAGGATTTCGCGCCCCAGAATGATAGGGACGCCTAACGTCGAGAAGTAGCCTGGGCCCACCACATCCAGCGCAGAGTGGCGGTCACTGTCTTCTTTCGGCGCATAACCTTCCACCTCGATCCCTGAAACCGAGTTCCCTCCGCTGAACAAACCCAGTGACGAAAAGCTCGCTGCTCGAACGCCGGGAATCCGCTGGAAATCTCCCCGTAGCTCACGAAATAAGCTGTGGCTTCGCGCTGCGTCATAGCCCGCCTCGCGTGAATCGACACGCACCAGCAGAAGTCGTTCAGCCGAAAAACCGAGTTCTGCGTGTTGCAGGTTGTAGATTGTCCGCACGAGCAAACCGGCGCCAACAAGCAAGGGTAGGGACAGCGCCAATTGCAAGCTCACCAGGAGCCGGCCCGAACGCATCCGGCCAAGCGAGCCAGTGGCACTGCGGCTCTGTTCCTTGAGACTCGCTCCGGCGTCGTTCCGGGTGACCTGCCAGGCCGGTAGAACACCGAACAACAGCGCCGCTGCGAGCGTCGCGGCCAGGGCGAAGCCCGATACTTGCGCGTCCAGCGCGAAACTCATGTGGAAATTTCGGTCTGAATCCGCAATCATCCGCACCAGAGCGCCGTGAAGAAACCAGGCCAAAACAAGCCCTGCCAAGCCGCCGAAGGCGGCCAGCGCCAAACTTTCCGTGACCAGTTGACGAATTAGCCGGCCGCGGCTCGCGCCGAGTGATAAACGCAAAGCGATTTCAGGTTTGCGCGTAGCGCCGCGAGCCAGGAGAAGGTTGGCCAAATTCGCGCACGCGATCATCAGCAGCACGCCGACCGCAGCCAGCAGCGCGGTCAGCGAATTGGAGAAATCATGACGCGTGTAAGAAGCTCCCCGCGCGCCCGGCCGAATTCGAAGCCGCTGATCCAGATACTCACGCCGGCGTTCTCCGGGCGGCACCGAGCCATAGAACGTTTCGAGGTCGGCCTTAAAGATCGCGTTGGCCTGGGCTTCCGCCTGCGCCCGATTGACTCCTGGTTTCAGCCGCCCGAATACATGCAACCACATCGTTTTAGCCGGAGGCGTATCGTGCAGCCGATCCTCTCCGGGAATTACCACGGGCTGCATTCTTAGCGGAAGCCACAAATCCGGCTGCTGGCCAACGGTTTCTCCGATAAAGCCGGCCGGTGCGACACCGATAATGGTCAGCACAGCTTTGCGCAAGCTGAAGGTCTTGCCGACAACATCCGGACTGCCATTGAAGCGTCGCTGCCAGTAGTTGTAGCTGATCACTGCGTAAGGCGCCTGCGCGTAATCATCCGCCGAAGTGAATCCACGACCCAGCGCTGGGTGCACTCCCAGAAACTCAAAATATCCACCCGACACCAGCCGGCCGTGCGCTTCTTCCCACTCGCCACCTTTGAATCGGACCTGCCAGCCGTCGAGCGAGCTCTCCGATGCCATTAATCCCGAGAAGCCGTCGACGTGATCGCGCAGTTGCTCGAATTCGGAATACGTGAGCCAGTCCCGGTCTCCGTCGGAGTTGCCGTGCCACATCCCCGCAGTGTCCGGATTCGAAAGCATCACCAGTTGCTCGGGTTTGTACACGCCAGGCAGCGAGGAATGCAGCGCTCCGTTCCACAAGCTGAAGATCGCGGTGTTGGCGCCGATGCCGAGGGCGAGCGATAGCGTGGCGACGGCGGTGAAGCTGGGGCTCGCAGCCATGATTCGCAGAGCGTAACGTAGGTCTTGAACAATCACGTGCCAATGCTCCTTGGGGGCGATGATCAATGCATCCAATGTGGCGCGTACCCACAGCGCGGCTTGTTCGAGCCGGCCTCCGGTTCGCCGGACTTCACCTAATTGTTCGGTGAACATGCTGAGCATCTGATTGCCATATTCATGCCGGAAGGCCGCCGGATAGCAGTAAAGCAGCGCTCGGTACACCGCTCTTGCGCGTGTCATTTGGGTCAGCCTCAGGCCCCCGAAACCAGCCCTGTGGCTCGCGCCTGTTGCACCAGTGCGCTCAGCCGTTCCACCTCGGCTGCCGCAACACGTCTTCCGAACCGCGTGAGCCGGTAGTAGCGCCTGCGCTCGTCGGTGCTCGATGGGTCCGGACTTTCCGCGAGTTCTTCAATCAAGCCTTGCTCCAGCATGCGGCGGATCGAGCTGTACAGAGTCCCGGGACTCAACTGCACCTTGCCTCCGGTCCGGGCCGCGACATCCTGCATGATGGAGTAGCCGTGACGGTCGCGATCGGCCAGCGCGATTAGGATGTGGAAAACCGCCGTCGGCAGCGGCAGCATTGAATCTGGCTTCGATTCAGGCATCGCAATCTATATCGCATATCACTATACTCGAAGCAAGTATATCTGTCAAGGGTAGAGACTGTGTAGAGCTAATGCCCAAAATCACGTTATTGAGGGGCGCCAGGCAATTGCTGACATTGCACGGACCAAGCGGTCCCCGGCGTGGGGCCGATCTTCGGAACCTCGGGCTTATCCAAGACGGCGCCGTTTTGATCGTCGATGGATTGATCAAGGAGGTTGGCTCGAGCCGGCGTGTAGAGAACCTCGCGCTGGCTCGACAAGCCGACGAAATCGACGCCACGCGTCGAGTGGTGATGCCGGGTTTTGTGGATAGCCACATGCATATCGTGGGGGAACCTAGCGGAGTCTCCCCGCGCGCTTTAGAGAAGCAGACGCTGCGCACGGTAGAGGAAGCGGTCCGGCACGGCACGACGACTCTGGAAGCGAAGTCCGGCTTCGGCCTCACAGAGGCAGGTGAGATAAAGATCCTGCGCGTACATCAGGCTTTCCAGAAGCAGCCCGTATCATTGGTTTCAACGTTCCTGTCCACTCCATCGGCGGCGGAATATAAAGAGCGGCCGGATCAGTATCTCGAATGGGTCTGCTCTCACATGCTTCCGTTAGTTAAGCGGCGGAAGCTGGCCGAGTTTGCCGATATCCGCTGCGAAGAAGGAGCCTTCCCGAGGGAACACGCGCGTCGCTACCTGACTGTGGCCCGCGATCTGGGGTTCGGGCTGAAGATGCACACCGGCCAGCGCTCGAACGCCGGTGTGATCCGGCTGGCAGTGGAAATGGGCGCTGACAGTGTCGATCATGCGGTGGACGCGAGTCAGGAAGACGCCATGCTTCTGGCGCAATCAAACACGATCGCCACCCTGCTGCCCGGAAAAAACTTTTATCTCGGAGCCGAGCCCTATGCGCCTGCGCGGATGCTCATCAACAGCGGCGTAGCCGTGGCGCTGGCAACCAACTATAATTCGGAAACCAGTCCTTCCCAGAACATGCAGATGATGCTTACGCTGGCCTGCCGAAGAATGAATATGACTCCCGCTGAGGCCGTGACGGCGGCAACCCTCAATGCGGCGCACGCGTTGCGCCGGGCTTCAAGCATCGGCTCGCTTGAAACCGGCAAGAGCGCGGACTTGATTATCTTGGGCGTGCCGGACTACCGGGAGATACCCTATCATTTTGGGATTAACCTGGTGGATCTGGTGATGAAAAATGGATCGGTGCTGGTGGAACGAGCCGAGGTAAAGTGGCCGGTCAGCTGATCGAGTGCGTTCCGAATTTCTCCGAAGGCCACGACGCGGCCACGGTGCGCGCCATCGAAGACGCAATTGCATCCGCTCCGGGCGTACTGCTGCTGCGGGCGGAGATGGATGCGGATCACAACCGTTCGGTGATCACCTTTGCAGGAGAGCCAGGGGCAGTGGCCGAGGGCGCGCTGCGCGGCATTGCCAAGGCGGTCGAAAGAATTGACCTGCGGAAGCACAAGGGCGTGCATCCGAGGATTGGAGCCGTCGATGTGGTGCCTTTTGTCCCACTCGAGGGCGCGACGCTCGCCGATTGTGTAGAAATCGCCCATCAGACCGGCGAGGCAGTGTGGGAGCGGTTGGGTGTACCCGTTTATTTCTACGAGGCTGCCGCCAACAACCCCGATCGGGCGATGCTTGAAAACTGCCGACGGGGCGGGTTCGAAAGCCCAAAGCTGGCGCCGGACCTGGGCGGGCCTGAACTGCATCCGACCGCGGGAGCGTGCGTGATCGGAGCGCGGAATCTGCTGATCGCCTTTAATATCAACTTGCAGACGGCTGATGTCGGGATTGCACGATCCATAGCCCGCAAGATTCGCGCCTCGTCAGGTGGACTCGCGTTCGTCAAAGCGATGGGGGTGAGCCTCACCAGCCGAGGGCTTGCCCAGGTTTCGATGAACCTCACCAATTTCGAGCGGACCGGGCTCGATCAGGTGTATATCGCAGTCCGAGTCGAGGCGCAGACCATGGGCGTATCGATCGCAGAAATCGAAATCGTAGGCTTGGTTCCAAAGAAAGCGATCGAAATGGCGGCGGCGCGCGATCCTTGGTGGAAGAACTTCGACCCGGGGCTGATTCTCGAAAATCGTATCGCACAAGCGCGCGGACGATAGAATAAATATAGTGCTGGTCTCCATAAGTCCGAAACTGGAAAGGCCCGTATGGTTGCGCGCTCCGGCGCCCGCGGGCGAGAACTATCGCGAGCTAAAGCGACTGATAGGCGAGCTGAATTTGCACACGGTGTGCGAGAGCGCGGCCTGTCCGAATGTGGGCGAGTGCTGGAATCGCCGGACGGCCACATTCATGATCCTGGGTAATGTTTGCACCCGGCGCTGCGGATTTTGCGCCGTGCAAAAAGGCGCGCCCCTCGCGGTGGATTACGACGAGCCGCGCCGAGTCGCGGAAGCTTGCGAAATCCTGGGACTGAAATACGCCGTGGTGACGAGCGTGAATCGCGATGATCGCAAGGACGGCGGCGCCGAACTGTTCGCGCTCACGATCGAGGCCATTCGCGAGCGGGTTCCGGGCTGCAAAGTCGAGGTGCTTGTGCCGGACTTTCAGGGATCGCACGCGGCCATGGAAATCGTGATGAACGCGCATCCGGACGTGCTGAATCACAACATTGAAACGGTGCCGCGGTTGTACAAGCAGGTGCGCCTGGGCGCGCGCTATGACCGTTCGCTCGACATGCTGGCCTATGCCAAGCGCGTGCGGCCGTTCGCGCCTACCAAGTCCGGGTTGATGCTCGGTCTCGGTGAGAACAACGATGAAGTATCGCAAGTTATGCGGGATCTCCGAGCGCACGGTGTCGACATCCTGACGCTGGGCCAATATCTCCGGCCTTCCCAGAAGCATTTGCAGATCATTCGCTACGTTCCCCAGAGCGAATTTGACGATTTCAAACGCCAGGGCTACGAAATGGGATTCTCGCACGTCGAAGCCGGTCCGCTGGTGCGCAGCTCTTACCACGCCAGCGACGCGGTGTAGATTGGCTGAATTCCGCGAAGTCTATCCCGGCGTTTTATCGCTTGCCCTTCCGCTGCCCTTCGAGCTGGAATCCGTGAACGTCCACCTGGTGAAGCTGGAGACCGGCTGGCTGCTGATCGATTGCGGCATGGAGACGGACGCGGCCTTTGAGACTTTGCGCAGCGCACTGGAGCAGCGTGGAATTGCGTGGAGCGAAATTCGGCAGATCCTGCTTACGCACATGCATCCCGACCACATGGGGATGGCGGCGCGTTTATTAGAGCTGACGGGCGCGGAACTGGCCATGCACGAGGCGGAAGCTCAACACCTCAAGATGGTAAGAGAAGGTGGGCAGCGGCTGCCCTGGCTGGTGGACGCTTATAGTAAAGCTGGCGTGCCTGAGGCGCTCGAAGCAAAAATGGAGGCGCACTTCTTTCATATCCGGAAGAATTTTCATTCGCTGGCGCCGGACCGTTTGCTTTCGGGAGGCGAGGAGTTTCAAACCGCGATTGGACGCCTGGTGGTCTGCTGGACGTCTGGGCATTCTCCCGGCCATGTGTGCCTGCATTCGCCCGAGCGGAAGCTGCTCTTCTCCGGCGACCAGATCCTACCAGGGATAACGCCCAACATCGCCTGGCATCCGGGCCGCGACATGCTGGCGGAGTTTCTGGAATCGCTCGACCGGCTGGCCGCTTTGGATATCGATCTGATTTTCCCCGGCCACGGCGAGCCTTTCTCCGGTCATCGCGCGTGGATCACTGAGACGATCGGGCATCATCGCCAGCGCTGCGAGGAGATATTCGACCTGGTGCGGCAATCGCCTCGCACGGTGCACAGCATGGTTGGGGACCTATGGCGCAGGTCTTTGTCGCCCATCAATGTTCACTTCGCGATCTTCGAGGTGCTGGCTCATCTGGAGTACATGCAGCGGCAGGGACGAGTGGGGCATCGGCAAAATAACGGAGTGCTGGAATGGCACGCTATGTAGCGCACACACTTTGGGTGCCGCGTTGGCACCCGTGCCGATGCCCGGACGTGCGCTATATATCAAGAGCACCCAGCGTGGTCAATCGCCCGCCAGCGGCCGTGAATTCATCAAACATCTTCCTCGCCCCCGATTCATCGAGCGCCTTCACGGCATCGGTCACAAGCTCCACTCGCTTGCCCGTTCTCAGCAACCCGATAGCCGCTAATCGCACACAGATCTCAGTGACCACACCATACACTACATAGCGATCCGCGTTGAGTTCCGCCAATAAAGGCATCAGGCTTGGGTTGGTGAAGCAATCGAGTTTCCGTTTTTCCAGAATCAATTGCTGAAGGCCTTCGGTGCGAGCTGGTATCACCGCTCGTTTCTCCCGCAAAGTAACTGACGGTTTCTGCTGGCCTATAGTGCCGACGACGCAGTGATGTGGATAGATCTCAAATTCAGGGTCATCCTCCGAGTGAGCATCCATGGTCGAGATCACCAAAGGCGCCCGGCGATTCAGTTCGGCGATAACAGGAACGATACGCTCCGCGCCCGGTACGTACAGCGCCCCCGCAGGATAAACGAAATCAATCTGCGAATCGATGTCGAAGAAGACCGTTTTCATTCTGCGCTTTCTCGTACAAGGCAATCAGCTCCGGACTGTACTCCACGCGATAATGCTGTTCGGTGTCAAACAAGCTGCGAATGGCCGTGGGCAGCCGCTTTATCGACGCAGCGGCTGTCTGACGTGCGGCGACCGCATTCGGCAACGGCTCGATCAACTTGCCCTCCAGCATCACCGGACGAAGCAGCGCACGAGCTTGGGGCTCGTCGTGGCCGCAGCCCAGGCATTCACCCGAGCAGGCAATCACATCATGGCCGTCGAATCGAAACACCTGTTTGGCGCCCGGCAGCGTATGCTTGTCTTCGCTGAACTTGGCAGTGACGCGCCCATCGAGTTCAACCAGCTTGTAGACCACGCCGAGATTGGGTGAATCGGTGGAGGTTGCGAGATCGGTCCCGACACCGAAAGCATCGATTGGTGCGCGGGCGGCCGCGAACTCGAGAATCTTGTATTCGTTCAGATCGCTGGTGGCCATGATTTTGACGTCGTTCAGGCCGGCCTCGTCAAGAATCTCTCGGACCGCTCGCGAAAGCTCCACCAGGTTCCCGCTATCCAGCCGCACGCCCCACAGTGGCCTTCCCAGAGAGGCCGCAAGCTTCGCGCCTTCGACGGTGTTATAGGTGTCGATCAAATAAACCGTGGCATCACCCAGCAGATTCTGCAGCCGCTGATATGCTTCGCGCTCGGTCGCATAAGCCTGGATCCAGGAATGGCCCGCCGTTCCGAATACAGGGATGCCATAGCGAAAGCCGGTTTCCGTATTGCTGGTGCCGACACAGCCGCCGATGTAGGAAGCGCGGCCAGCCAGTACACCCGCTTCGGGCGAGTGCGCGCGGCGCGTGCCGAAATCCACCACGGCGCGGCCTCCGGCCACTTCCACCATGCGCGCGGCTTTGGTCGCGATCAGCGATTGAAAGCCGACCGTGGCGAGCAGATACGTTTCCGCGATTTGCGCTTCGATGAGCGGCGCGCGCACAGCCAGAAATGGTTCGCCGGCGAAAATCGGCGTGCCTTCCGCCATCGCAAAAAGGTCGCCGTTGAAGCGCAGGCGGCGCAATGCGTCGAAGAACGCCGGCGAAACTCGCTGGAATTGCGGCAGCGATCGCAAATAGCGGACCTCTTCGTCCTCGAAATGGAGGTTTTGGAGATATTCGACCACCTGTTCCAAGCCGGCCGCCAGAACGAAATTGCGATAGCGCGGCAGGTGCCGGAAGAATAGCTCGAAGGTGGCGACTTCATCGGCTTTGCCGGACTCAAAGTAACCAGCCGCCATCGTGAGTTGATAGAGGTCGGTGAGGAGTCCGGTCATGGAAGAGCAGGCTCAGGCCTGCAATTATTTTTTCTTAGCCGGAGGCGAAGCTTGTTTAACGTCCGATGCTGCTTTGGAAAGCTCATCCACGGGTTTCGCGTCCAATCCATAGAGCGAAGGCTCATTCTCGCGCCTGGCAATGTAATCGTTGCCCTGCTTTGAGATTAGTACTTTTTCGACGCGCTTGCCGTCATTGGAAGTAACCGTAAGATCAATCGTCGGCGTTGCAACAGCCGTAAAATCGACAAATTTACTCGCGGAGAAGTCGCGCAGCTTGTCGAGCAACGACTGTACGCTGGTCGAATCCAGCTTCTTGCCATTCGAAAACCAATCCTCGCCGGTCTTTTGGAAGGCGTACGTTTTCCCGTTGTCGTGCATTTCGATCTTGTTCGGTTCGTTGAAACCAAAGTCGAACAGCTTCTTATTGCGGAAATCGTCCAGGCCTTTGTCGAGCCCAGTCCCCAGATCGGCGGTAACTTTGTGCACACCATCCACGGCGCTCGATTTGGCGTAATAGTCGTCCTTGTTCTTGCGAACCTCGAGTTGCTGGGTGCCCGACGCGTCGGTCGCCTTCACAGTAGCCACCGGAGTTCCGGAAGCGAAAGCGGAAGCGGCCTTCTTGGCGTCTTCGTCTGAGACGGTGAGGTCCATCTTGGCGTCTTTCAGCTTGCGGATCAGCTCTTCCACTTGCAGGCCGTCCGCGCGCAACGGCTTGGGTTTGACGATCTGCCACTGGTCCTTGTCGCGGCCGAATTCGATGTCCTGCTTCTTGGCGATCAACTCCACGCGGCTGAGTTTGTCCTGATCGAAGGTGAGCAAACGTTTGTCGCGAAGATCGTTGACGGATTTGTCGAGGCCGGACTTGACGTAACTGGCGACGGTGAAGACACGCGGATCGCCTTCGAGCATCGCGTATGCGCCGCTATTGGTGGGGGTGTCGTCGCCGATCTTGAGCTTGCTGGTCTTCCCGGCTTTAGTCGTAATGTCCACTTCCAGGCTGGGTGCCTTGAGTCCGTAGCCCGACACATCCGACGCTTTGTCTTCCACTACTCGATCGGAGGCGACGCTGGACGCTGAATTCAGCAGTTGACCAGCAGTGTCTTGATCGGCCAGGAATTGCTTGGGGGCTGTCAACTGCCATTTGCCCGCGTTGTTTCTTTGAAGAACGGTTTCGGGCGCGTCCTTTTTCTTGAGATCGACCTTGGCGATGTCGTTCTCACTCAGAGCCAGGATCTTGGGAGAGGCATCGGCGGGAGGCTTGGCCGCTTCCGCTGATTTCTGTTTGTTCGAGAAATAGAGGCCGGCGGCCAGCGCTGCCAGAACCACTCCGGCGACCATCAAACCACGTAAACGCATTTCTCACTATCTCCTACGCCACCACACCATCACGCCACTGATCACCACGATAAGCGGCAGAAGGAACTGGCTCACACTCCGGAGCGTAAAGAATTGCGCGCGCGTTAAGCTGATGCGGCGGTCTTCTTGCTCTTTCGGACGAATGGAAATCAGATCTTCATCGGATGACAGCCAGTTCATCATGTTCAACATCAGGTTCCGATTTCCGTTGAATCGCAGGAACGAATTGGAGATCCAACGCGAGCTTCCCACCACCACAAACCGGCCTTGATTATTTGGCTTGCCGGTATTGTAAGTGACCGCGGCTGCCAGAGCGAACGGTCCCTTCTTGTCTTTGTTGGGATCGATGCGGATCTCGGGTGAACTGAGGTTGGTGGTTGCAAAGCTGTTCGCCGAGGTGGAAAAGAGCTTGGTGACCGTGGTCTTGTCGGTATTCTTCGTATCCAGCGACCGTGAAATCGGAAAGCCCGTAGCGGTGCCGGAAAGTTCACTTACAATCGGATGCGATTCGTAACTGGTGACCAGCGGCACGGTGGCGTCCAGACCTACTAACTGTGAAACGGGGTTCTCGTCCAGAAGAAGGTCTTTATCCGGCGTCACGCCCCAGCTCGCGAGTAAGTCGACCAGGGCTTTGTTATCGCTGATCTCCTTTCGGCCAAGCTTGAGCGGCGGATCCAGCAGGAACAGCGCGCGCCCGCCGTTTTCGACGTACTTCTTGATAGCATCGACTTCGGACTGAATGTAGTCGCCCGTGGGTCCAGCAACCACCAACGTCGTGCAATCGGAAGGAATTTCAGCCTTCTCCAGCAGGTTGATGCTTTTGGTTTTGTAATTGTCTTTTTGCACGCTGGTCTGGAATTCCGAAAGTCCGTCGGCGGCGGAATCGTCCGGACGGTGTTCCCCGCTACCGCCGACTATACAGACGGTACGCTCCCCGCCCTTCAGGGCCCGGATCACAGCGCCTGTGACGCCCTCTTCGTCAAAAGTCTTGGCTTCTTCCTTCTTCGGGCCGATATCGACAATCGCTTCGCCTTCGCGGCTTACATTTGAGGCACGCGCCAATTGCGGTTGCTTCAGTAGATCGACATACTGCACATGCACCTTTGGCGAGAGGTTTGCGTAGCGATCCAGCAGATCTTTGCCCGCTTGCATCCCGCTGGGGCGATCGAAATATTGAATGGTGACGTCCTGCTTCAACTCCCCGACTACTTTCTTAGTTTGGTCCGAAAGCGTGAAGCGCTTATTCGAGGTCGCGTCCAGCGACTTATTGTAGCGATTGGCCAGGAAATTGGCCACCACCAACACGGCCACGATCACAATGATGTAAGTCGTCGCATAGGCGGCGTACTTCGTTTGTCTTGTTTTAACCCACTCGGTATTCACTTAGGTCCTCCATCGCAACGATTCCATGGAGCGGGATGTCAAAAACAGCCCCAGGAAAATCAGCGACACGTAATACACGGCGTCCTTGGTGTCAATGACGCCTTTAGCAAAAGATTCGAAATGGCTGATCACCGAAAAATAGGCCAGCACCTTCGCCCAAGTAGCTGTTTCGTAACCAGCCACCCATTCCAGCACCCACAGCATCAGGCATACGCCAAAAGTGGCGGCCCCGGCGATGATCTGATTCTTGGTCAAAGTTGAGATGAACGTGCCGACAGCCAACAGCCCTCCGGCCTGCAACAACAGGCCCAGGTAACCGATCGCGAGCGGCTTCCAATCGGGATTGCCGTATCGGAAAAGAAACGCGAAGTTAATGGCTGTGAATAACATCATCACGGCGTACAAGATCAAGGCCGCCAGCCATTTTCCGATGATCACTTCCATATCGCGCACCGGCGACGTCGCCAACAGCTCGATGGTCCCCATGCGCTTCTCTTCCGCAAACAGCCGCATGGTGATCATGGGGATGAAAAACAGTCCGATGACGCTCACATTGGACAGCAACGGACGGATGACGTACTCGTTCACGCTCATGGGGAAGGCCTGGCCGCGCATCTGCGACTCCAGCCCCATCATGTTGAAATAACCGACTGAGTTCCAGAAGAAGAACCCGAAGATCAGCGCGAACATGGTCAACAACAGATAAGCGACCGGCGAAGTGAAGTAACTGTTCAGTTCCTTTTGACAAATAATCCAGACGTTTCTCATCGTTCCTCTCCTTGAGCGACGGCTTCGACAGGCGGCGGGGCCTCGGCAACGTGCTCGGTTCCCGTTAACTGCAGGAAGATCTCTTCCAGACTCATCGCAGTCGGCCGAAGCTCGTTCAGGTTCCATCCGGCTTCCACGACGGCGCGGGCAAGATCCCCTCGGATGACGCGATCTTTCAGACTCTCCACTTCAAACGAAGAGCGGTTATTGCGGACTTCTTTGAACAGCACGCGGCTCACGCCCGAAATCCTCTCTAGCCGGCTCTGGATGGTCTTGGGATCGAGCGCGCCGTCCCGGCCTTCGATTTCGAGCAACACCGCCTCAGCGCCGCGGGTCCTGTTTTGTAGGTTGTGCACCGAATCCGTAGCCACCAGCTTGCCCTGGTTGATGATGAGCACTAGTTCGCAGGTCTGCTCCACCTCGGGCAGGATATGCGTGCTGAGCAGGATGGTGTGATCGCCGGCTAGCCCACGGATCAACTCGCGCGTCTCGTTGATCTGCTTGGGGTCGAGACCCGCGGTCGGCTCATCAAGAATCAGAACATCGGGATTGTGGATGATCGCCTGGGCGAGTCCCACGCGCTGGCGATAGCCTTTCGAAAGCTTAGCGATAAGCTTGGACTGCACATCCGCGACGGCGCAACGCTCGCCAACCTCGTTCACGCGCGCGACGAGGCTTTGGCCGGACATGCCCTTGAGCTTACCGACGAAAGTAAGATACTCTCGCACCTCCATTTCGGGATAAAGCGGCGGCGTTTCCGGCAAGTAGCCGATGCGCTTCTTCACCTCCATCGGGTTTTCGAGTACATCGAAACCGGCGACGTTGGCAGTGCCTTCGCTGGGCGGAAGAAAACAGGTCAGGATACGCATGGTCGTGGTCTTCCCCGCGCCATTGGGGCCGAGGAAGCCGACGATCTGCCCTTTCTGAACTTCAAACGAGATATGATCGACCGCGACAGTGCGGGCGTATCTCTTGGTGAGGCCTTGAACCGTAATCATAGTTAGACTCGGAGGAACTGCGATAACCGCTCGAAGCTGTCTCTCCAAAGGGCAGTTTCGAACAGCGGGTTGAAATCACATAATAGAAATTCAATCAGGCGGATGTCAATTTGGGAAACATCGCCAACCGGGCCTGCTTTTTTCAACATGAGTCCGATCGGGAGAATCCCATGATCTGCATGCCGGCGTCCACGTAAATGATGTTCCCTGTGACGCCGCGGCCCAGATCACTCGCCAGAAAAACTGCTGTATCAGCAACTTCGGCGGGGTCAGTATTTCGCCGCAAGGGCGCCTTCCGGGCCGCGCCTTCCAGCATTTTTGAGAAATCTCGAATTCCGCGGGCGGAAGTAGTTTTCACCGCGCCGGCGGAAATCGCATTCACACGTATGTTGGACGGTCCAAGATCGCTTGCCAGGTACAGCACGGCAGCTTCCAAAGCAGCTTTTGCAACGCCCATGACGTTGTAATTTTCGACCACTCGGGTCGAACCCACGTACGTTAACGTAAGGATACTTCCGCCGCCTTGATCTTTAGGAGCCATGGCTGGCGCCGTGGCCCGAGCGACGGCGACCAATGAGTAGGCGCTGACATCCTGGGCCAGCGCGAAGCCCCCGCGCGAGGTCTCCAGAAACGGACGGCTCAGGTCCTCGCGGTTGGCAAAGGCGATGGCGTGCACGACAGCATTCAAGACGGTACCCTGGCTCCTTAGCTCATTCGTTAAGGCGTCCAATTGGGCGTCTTGGGTAACGTCGCAGGATAGGGTTTTGTAAACCTTTAAATCGGCAGCCAGTTCTTCGACGGTCTGTTTCTGGCGGTCGCCCTGGTAGGTAAGGATGAGCTTAGCGCCTTCGCGGGTAAAGGCCTGGGCGATGGCGTAAGCCAGACTCCACTTATTGGCCACGCCGAGGACGAGCGCGGTCTTCCCGGCCAGCAGTTGGGCCATGAGCTATTTATTGTAGCGCGAGAGGTCGGCTCCGTCCGGCGGCGGGGATGACCGCTTGAGGGGACGCGGCCTTGTAGGCGCCCAAAAAACAAGTAGACGCCTAAAAGTAAAGCTTCATCGCCAACTGGATCTCCCGCGAGGTCCGCTGAAAAAACGCCGGATTCCCAGCATAGTTCAGAGTCCCGGCGGAGGGAATCCCAATGGTCGCCGAAGTCGCGGTAGCGCCGGACTCGTTCGGGTTGTCGAATTGCGGCGTGTTGAACAGGTTGAACACCTCGGCACGGAATTCCAGGCGCTGTGATTCTTTCATCAGCGGAATGCTCTTAAAGAGCGAGAGATCGACCTGTCTGGTCCCTGGCCCGACAACAATGTTGCGTCCAGAATTGCCGTACTGGTAAGGAGCCGGGGTCGCGAAAGCCGCCGGATTGAACCACCGGCTCGGTCCCGGGTTTGGCACGTTCCAATTGCCGATGAGATCCGCGCGCTGAGTGCCCGCGCCCGCTCCCAGGGTGTTGGTGCCGGAGACCACCGAGAATGGCGAGCCACTATAGAACGAATCGATGCTGTTCAACTTCCATCCGCCGAAGACCGCGTTGGTGACTCCGCTCCAGTCCTTGCCGAAAGCTTTGCCCTTGCCGATCGGAAGCTCATAGCTCCAGCTCAGCGTCAGGTTGTGCCGGATGTCGTAATCGGACGCACCCCGGTCGCAAGCCATGCAAAGCGGATTCTGAACGCCACCGCCCGCGGTCGTGCTGATGATATCCACAGAATGGCCCCAGGCATAAGACGCCAGGAACGCGAGGCCGTGCGAGAACCGCCTCTCCGCAGTCACCTGGAGCGCATTGTAGTAGGAATCGGAGCCGTGGTAGATAGCCGTAATAGACCCAAACTGTGGGAAGAGCCGCCGTGGATTGGCCGCACCCGCTCCCGGCACGGGCTGGTTGATATTGGGGTAGATCGTCAGGTGTTCGCCGCGCGTGCCCACGTAGGCGACCGTCAGCACCGTATCGGACGTCAACTGCTGCTGGACCGAGACATTGCGCTGCTGGATGGTCATGTCCGGATCGTTCCGCGGAAAGTAAGAGACGCTGGTCCCGGCGGTAAGGAACTGTCCAATCGGTTGGTACGGCAAAAATCCGCGGGAAAGTGGCGTGATGCCGTTGACGAGATCGGTGGCGCCGGTGTTATTAGCGATCAAAAGATTGCCGGCAAACGGGGCGTTGTTATTGCCCAACGAATTCACGCTCTCGCTGGTGAAGTCGTAGAAATAACCGAAGCTCGCGCGGATCACGGTCTTCGGAGTCACCTGGTATGAGATTCCGAAGCGCGGCCCAAAGTCGGCATAGTTGGCATCGTACATGGTGTCCTGGGGAATTTGGGGCGAGGCCACCGGAAAGACGTTGCCGAGCGCTGGCACCAGATTCGCCAAGCGGTTATGTATCTCCGTCCAGGGCGTAGCGATCTCGTAGCGCAGCCCGATGTTCATGGTCAGCTTGTTGGTCACTCGGTAGTCATCCTGGATGTAGAAGCCATGCTCCCAGCGGCGAGTCCCGGTCTCTTGCCATATCGACATCGACGCCGAAGCATCTAAGCCGAGCAGGGCATCCGCTAAGCCGGCCCCGGTGCCGGCGGGCTTGGCCGGGTTTTGGGTGAATTGACCGGAGAAGACAAAGTTCCCCGAGGGCGATGCCATCTGCACAGTATTCATGCCGCGCCGGAAGAGATCGTAGCCCCACTTCACGGTATGCCGGTCGTGAATCCAAGTGAGGTGGAATCCATATTGGTAGTTGTTCGTCGCCTTTACGAAGGGGATGTTGCCGGTGCCCCCGACTAGATCGACGCCGGTAATATTGAAAACTCCAACTGCCTGCCAGTTGTATCCGTAGCCATCGATTCCAGGGATACCGATTTGGTCCATAAAATTAGAACCCTGATTGAAGTTCACGCCCAGATTATTCAGGCGCGAGTAGCCTGCGCGGAATTCTGAAAGAAGGTTCGGTGAAAACACGTGCGTGTACCCGATTACGATCTGGTTACCCGTGCTCGAGTAATTCCCCGGGAAAATCGGTCCGCCGGCGTATTGCGGAAAATACCCGGGATTGACGATATTGCCCGAATGTGAGTTGCTGTAGCGCGCGAAGATCTGGTCGCTATCGGAGAAGCGATGATCGATACGGATGTCGCCTTGTATCGGAGAAAGAATGCGCGGCGGAGTATACGAAAAGTTATTCGCCAGACCAGGCAGGTTCGGATGAGGGAATAGGTTCACGATGGCGGCGCCGATCGGATTGAACAGGCTGGAAGGAATCATATTCCCGCTAAATGGCGTTCGAGTGACCACGCCGTTCTGGGTCGTCGCCGTGAAGGGATTGTAGATCACCGTGCTCAATTGTGAGAAATTTCCGCTGCGTTCCAGGTCGGTCGGCACAGTCTGCAGGAAGGACTGCCCTTGGATGGTGTACGCCTTCTGAATGTCGACAAAGAAGAACGTCTTATCGCGGATGATCCGGCCGCCCAGGCTCCCGCCGAATTGATTCTGATGAAACGCTGGAATCTGGGGTGGATCGAAGTAGTTCCTGGCATCCAGATCCGAGTTGCGGAAGAACTCGAAGGCCGTTCCGTGAAAAGCATTGCCGCCGGATTTGGTCACCAGGTTCACCAACGCTCCGCCAGTACGGCCAGTAGTCGCGTCGCGCCCGCTGCTTTGCATCTTGAATTCCTGGATGGCGTCTTGCGGCGGAAGGAGAATCATCGCGGCGTATTCATTGTCCTGGGCATGGATGCCGTCGAAATAGTAAGTATTGTCGCCGTTCCGGATGCCGTTCACGGAGACGCCCTGCAGCCCCAGTTGATTGCTGGCCCCGCGCGACATCGTATAGCCGCTTCCGCTGCTGCTGGTGCCGGGCGACAGGTAGGTGAGCACCACGAAGTCCCGGCCATTCAACGGCAGGTCATTGATGGCCTGCGTAGTTCTCACGTTGCCTAGCGCCGCGCTTTGGGTGTCGAGCATGGCGGCGTTGGCTTCAACTGTGATCGATTCGCTGAGCTGGCCGGGCTTGAGTGAGAAATCGAGGCGGGCGTGCTGGTCGATGTCCAGATTGAGGTTCTGCACCATTTTGCCGAACCCTTGGGCTTCGACTGTCACCGAGTACGAGCCAGGCTGCAATGGGGGCGATGTGTAGTTGCCGTCCGGCGCGCTTTGCACGTTGAATGCGCCGTTGGTTTGGGTATTGCGAATACCGATGGTCACACCCGGCAGCGCCGCGCCGCTAGAATCTGTTATGGTCCCGACGATCGAGGCCGATTCGCTCTGGCCAAATAATGCGCCTCCAAAGAAGAGCAGCAGCATGGCGGCTTGAATGAATTTACGCATGGAAACCCCTTTTCCGAAGTACAACTTCGGTTCAGAGAAACCTATCATGGAACTTTATGGGTGTCAACAGGAGCCCTGCTCGCGACTATTTCTTGACCACCGAGCGTTTGGGATTCGGCCATTGGTTGACGAGCGATCTGCCACTGGCGCATGCGCTCTGGGAAAACTCGGAAGTAACGTCTTTGATCGGCGGGCCTTTCACGTCGGAACAAATCGAACAGCGGCTGAACCGAGAAATTGCTTCGATGAACGCCTACAACATGCAGTATTGGCCGATCTTCCTTCTGGAAAACGATCGGCTCGCCGGTTGCGCCGGCTTGCGTCCCTATCGGCTGGAGCAGCAGATCTACGAGCTCGGGTTTCATCTTCGACCGGAGTATTGGGGCCTCGGGTTAGCCCAAGAAGCGGCACTAGCGGTCATTGCGTTGGCATTCGATAAGCTGGGGGCTGAGGCCCTATTCGCAGGTCACCACCCGGCGAATTCGGCGTCACGTCGAGTACTCACCAAGCTCGGGTTCCAGTTCACGCATGAGGAGTTCTATCCTCCGACGGGTCTCCAGCATCCGTCTTATTTATTGATGCGTCGTGATTACTTAAAACCTTGCTAGCCCAGATCGGTGACTTAACCGGCTCGGCGCGCTGCGTCGCTCGATGCGATCCGCGCGCTTCGGAGGGAGCGAGTGTGGAGCGGGTCACTGCGGAAGGGAAACACAAATGGCCACACCATCGAACGACGTCAAACCTACCACGCTCACCGTCAGATTCGTGTTGACCAGATTCGGTCCTTGTCCGGAAACACACGGAGGCAATCCCGCCGGCACCCCAGGCACGACGAAGTTGATCTGGTACAGGCCGGGATATCCGGGTGTCAAGCCGGCGAACAACGGAATCGGAGCAAACGTTATAACCGGAATCACCTGCGAAAACGGCGGAGCGGAAGGTAAAGCATCGGCTTGGAAATTGAAGCCCAGTCTGAACGTCTCCGCGGTGGGCGTGGGCTGTGTGGCTGGTTGACCAGTGGGTACCGGGGGATTCGTCGCGCCCAGACCGACTGCATATGCGACCAGTTCTTCGCCTACCGACGCCGGGTTCGCGTTCGAAACCAGCAGGCCGTTGGCATGTGTCACTTCCCACTGGCATCTGCCGGAGGAGGAGCCCGAGCCGCCGATGATCGTATCGCAGACTGTCAGAATATGCACCTGATCGGGCACGGCATTCAAATTGCTCCAAGTCCCAGCCACGCCGCTCTCGGTCACGAAAAACTCGACGCCTCCCCCCAAACCGCCGTTTGGAGGTGGCAGTTGCAGCTCGTAGGGGATTTGTACGGTGATGGCCGTCATCACGCCACAATTCCCACAAAGCGTGGCAGGGCTTACCTGGAGGATCGGCGCTCGGATGTTCATTGCCTGCACGAGGGTGACGCTGATGCCGGCGAGCGAAGTCGGCAAGCTGCCGAATCCGGCCAGCACCGGCTGCTTGAGAGTGCTGCCTACGCCCTTCGCGAATACGGTGATGACTTGTCCCGGAGCGACGCTGATTGGAGCGGGGAACAAATATCCGGCTCCGGCGATGGTGCTGGAGTTGCTGCTCTGGCCCAGTGCAGAAAGCGCAGCGGCTGCCGCGATTAGGATGAATCGGGCTGGGAAGTGAATCATGGTCATTGAAATAACCTAGACGCAATCATCTCACGTCGACATGGCCGGGCCTCGCTTACGCCGCGCGCGTTGACCAAACACCCACAACAATTCTCTCCTCGCACTCAACAACATCCGCCCCCGCGACCCGCTCAGACTCCGCGCCCCATGTTAGAAATGAGCTGCAGGTATTTGTGTGCCTGCGCGCGCTCTTTGACAACCGAATAGCAGCAACACCCCCCACCCCCCTCGGAATCAGCGTCACCAGCGTCACCCGCGGGCAAGTCCCCGACCTGCCAATATGCGGCGTGCCGATTACTTCAGAATTTGAAACAGGTTGCTGTAGTCGTCGGTCCACGGCCGCAGACCGGGGCGCGACGGGGCCGTCTCGATACCGTGGGCCTTGAAAAAGTTACGATTGAAAACCTCGGGATCGCCGGATACCAGCACCCAGTCGCTCGACGACATATAGTCTTCGTCTTCGCCATCATCGTCCACCATGACCGCGGCCTTGCCAAAATCGTGCGCGTTCCGCGCCACCACTGGTACCAGATTTAGAAAGCGATTTGACACATGCACTGCAAGAACACCGCCCGGCTGTAGTTGCCGGAAGTAGACCTCGAAGCATTCGCGCGTGAGCAAATGAACCGGGATGGCGTCACTGGTGAAAGCATCCACAGCGATCACATCGTAATTTTGCGGGGGCTGCCGCTCCATGGTCAGGCGCGCATCGCCCATCAATACCTGATGATCCCCCTGGCAATCGTTGAAGAACGTGAACCAGCTGGTCGCGATCTGAAAGTCGAGCGGGTTGATCTCATAGATCCGGAAGAAATCGCCCGGCCGGCAATAACTGAGCGTCACTCCCGCCCCCAGTCCGATGGAGCCGACCCGGACGGGCCCCTTGCTTTCGAAATATCGGATGGCCCGGCCCATGCCCGACTTAGGGCCGTAGTAGCTGGTGGCCGTGTCACGCGTCTTCGCATCCAGAAGCTGCGAGCCGTGATTGATCGTGCCGTGAATCAACTTGCGAGACGGCGTGTGCTCATCGGCGTCGGGCGAATCGTAGACGCGGAGCACTCCGTAGTAATTGCGGACTGAAAGAAGATAGCGCTGATCTTCCAGACGCTTGTGATAAGCCAGGTATCCCGCCAGCGCCACGGTGAACACGATCATCGCGACGCGGACGATCTGCACTCCTCTCGCCGACGACCAGCCAGGCGCAATCCACACAACGATCGCCACCAGCGCCGGACATGCGATCATCGCCAAAGGCAACTCGGCGTAGCTGTGGAAAAGATGCGGAGCGGCAACTGCGACGAACAGGCCGCCCACAGCACCGCCCACCGAGACCATCAAGTAGAAATTCGTCAGATGTCGGGGATCGGGCTTGAGCCGAACCAACTCGCCGTGGCAAACCATGCAGCCGATAAAAAGCGCCCCCACGAAGACGGGAATGGACCACTTGAGATTCGGGTTGCCCTCATCGTAATAAATGGCAAAACTCGCGGCTCCTAAGGCGATGGCCAGCAGCGGCAGGAACACGGGGCGGTAATAGAGCTTCTCGCGTTCGAAACAAATGATGAAGCTCAGTAGGTAAACGCCTAATGTAACCACCCACAGAAACGGGATGGGAGCGACATTCTGGCTCAAGTGATTGGTGATAGCGAGTAACAGCGCAGACGCGCACGCCGCAAGCGCGGCCCAAAGCACGTGTAGCAGCCAATTTGGCGCCGGCGGCTCGGACGTCGCCGGGTTCGACAAGGTCGCTTCAGCGAGCGGGACCGGTTCAACTTTCCCCTGCTCAACTTTCCAAGCCGCGGCTCGAAGCGTAGTCCATGCCACCACGGCGCACAGCACCACGAACACGGCATAGACACCCGACCAGCTCACGGCCTGCGTGCGTGTCGCAAGCAGTGGTTCCACGAGCACTGGAAAAGTAAATAAAGCGAGCAGCGATCCGAGATTCGAAAGAGCGAACAGGCGATACGGAATCGCGCCGGGTTTCGCCGCCACATACCAGGCCTGGAGCAACGGGCTGGTGGTGGATAACAGCACGTAAGGCAACCCGATAGTCGCCGTCAACAGCAGCAGAATCCGAATGGACGGATCGCCAGGTTGGACAGGCTTCCAGGTAGGCGAAGGGATGATGGGAAGTAGCGCCAGGCTCACGGCCATTAATCCGATGTGCAGCATCGCCTGCTGCCGTGGCTTCAGATATCGCGTGGAGCAGTGGGCGTATAAATAACCGGCCAGCAGAGCAGCTTGGAAAAACAGCAGGCAGGTACTCCAAACGGCAGCCGCGCCTCCAAACCAAGGCAGGATGATCTTACCGATCATAGGCTGCACTTCGAACAGCAGAAAAGCGCTGAGGAAAATGGTAACGGCGTAAACGAGCATCTGACGAGTAAGGAGCAATCATCGCACACATCGGAAAGCTGCGGTGCATATGCTAGACTTTCGGTGGATTGAAGCTAGCCCCCGTTGATTATCTAATCCTGTCGCTGTACTTCGCCTTCGTGCTCGGCATCGGATGGCTGGTCAAGCGGAAGGTCTCCACCAGCGAAGATTTCTTGACCTCCGGACGCTCGGTTCCGGTTTGGATCACCAGCCTGGCGTTCATTGCTGCGAACCTCGGCGCCCAGGAAGTGATCGGCATGTGCGCGTCAGGGGCCAAGTACGGCATCATGACCGCGCACTTCTATTGGATCGGCGCGGTGCCGGCCATGCTGTTCGTCGGAGTTTTCATGATGCCGTTCTATTACGGCAGCAGGGCGCGCAGCGTTCCGGAATATCTGAAGCTGCGCTTCGACGAGAAAACGCGGGCGCTGAATGCGATCACCTTCGCCGTGATGACCATCTTCTCGTCGGGAATCTCGATGTACGCCCTCGGGCTGTTATTCGAGCTGGTGTTGGGATGGAGTTTCACCGCGTCCGTCCTGCTTTCGGCCGCCATCGTTCTGGTCTACACATTTCTCGGCGGCCTCACCAGCGCCATTTACAACGAGGTTCTTCAGTTCTTCCTCATCGTTCTCGGTTTCGCGCCTCTTGCGATGCTGGCCGTACACAAGGCTGGGGGATGGACCGGCATGGCGTCGCGGCTACCGCCGGTGATGACCCACACCTGGAAGTATGTCGGCGATGCATCCCAAAACCCAATGGGAGTGGAAGCGTTTGGATTGGTGGCCGGCCTCGGCTTTGTCCTTTCGTTCGGCTACTGGTGCACCGATTTCCTGGTGGTCCAGCGCGCCATGGCCGCGGACTCGATGTCGTCTGCCCGCCGGACGCCTCTGATCGCGGCCTTTCCAAAAATGGTGATGCCGTTCATCGTGATCGTGCCTGGAATCGCGGCGCTGGCGCTTTCGCACATGGCGCTCGGTTATTCGATTCCGGCCAAAGCCGGCGGCGGATTGGACTACGACCAAACGCTGACCACATTGATGGCTCAGTTCTATCCGTCCGGGATGCTGGGCGTCGGCCTCACCGCGCTGATGGCATCGTTTATGTCGGGCATGGCAGGCAACGTTACGGCCTTCAACACGGTGTGGACCTACGATCTCTATCAAGGCCACATCAACCGGCACGCGCCCGATGCCCATTACCTCATGGTTGGTCGCGTGACAACGGCGGTGGGCGTGGGGCTTTCGATTGCTACGGCCTATCTGGCGTCGCACTTCAACAACATCATGGATTTCCTGCAGCTCGTCTTCGGGTTCGTCAACGCTCCGCTCTTTGCGACTTTCCTGCTCGGAATGTTCTGGGTGCGCGCCACCGGGCACGGCGCCTTTAGCGGGTTATTGGCAGGAACAACGGCAGCCGCCGCTACGCATGGTTTGACTGTTGCCGAGAACAAAGGCGGATGGCTCGGAAGCGTGCTGCACACGTTTCCATCCACGATGGCGCAGAATTTTTGGATAGCGATTTTCGCGTGGTCGGCCTGCTTTCTTGTTACGATTTTGGTCAGTCTGGCGTCACAGCCCAAGCCTGCCTCAGAGCTGCACAATCTGGTCTATGGGCTGACCGACATTCCGCACGATGCCCATTTGCCGTGGTACAAACGACCGGTGCCTCTCGCGGTGATCGTGATCATCGCGCTGATTGTCTTAAATCTGATCTTCTGGTGATATGTCCGATCTCCGCATTCCAATTGGAATCTTCTTCGCCCTGGTCGGGCTGCTGGTGGGGATAACCGGACTTGCGGCCGGATATCGCGCGCCGCTCGAATTCGCAAATGTGGATCTGTACTGCGGCATTTCGATGCTCGTCTTCGGAGGCGTGATGCTGTGGCTGGCCCGGCGCAGCTCGTAATCGAAGCTTTCGAGAATCGGTTTCGCAGCACGCCGGATGTTGCGCGCGCTCCGGGCCGCGTCAATCTGATCGGCGAGCATACCGACTACAATTCGGGCCTGGTTCTGCCCATGGCCATCGATCTGGCCTGCTACACCGCCTCGGCGCCCAATCGCGAGGGATTGCTGCGCATCTATTCGGAAAACTTGAAGCAAGCGCGCCAATGGCCGATCGAACAGCTCGGACAATTGCGCGCGTCCGGAGACTGGAGCGATTATGTACTCGGCGTAGCCCGGCAATTGCAGCTCGGTCGAGGCCGCGATCTGCTGATCTACAGTACGGTGCCTTTGGGCTCTGGCTTGAGCTCGTCGGCGGCGCTGGAAGTCTCAGCGGCGCTAGCTTTGGGATGGAGCGGCGAGCTGCCGAGTCTCGAACTCGCAAAATTGTGCCGCCGCGCCGAGAACGAGTTCATCGGATTGCCATCGGGAATCATGGATCAATATGTTTCGGTCTACGGCTGCAAAAACGCGGCGGTATTGATCGACTGCCGTAGCTTCACCAGCCAACCAGTGGAGCTGCCGGCGGGTACGGCGATCGTGGCCGTAAATTCAATGGTCAAGCATGAGCTCGCTCAATCGGCTTACCGGAAGCGAGTAGAGGAGTGTAACGCGGCGGTTCGCGAGATCCAGCGGGATTTACGCGACGCGACGTTGGATATGCTGCGCTTGATTCACAATCCGGTTGCCTTCAAGCGTGCCCGCCACATCGTCAGCGAGAACGCCCGCGTTGAGCATTTCGTGGCCGCGAGCCATAGAGGCGATCTGAACGAGATGGGGCGCTTGCTGGTGGCATCGCATCGAAGCTTGCAGTACGATTACGAGGTGAGCTGCGAAGAACTGGATTTCCTGGTCGACACGGCGCTTGCCTTCCCGGGTATTTTCGGCGCGCGCATGATCGGAGGCGGCTTCGGCGGCTGCACCGTGAACCTGGTCGATCCGGCAGCCGTGGACGATTTCACCGCAGCTCTTGCCAATGCGTACCGAACGAAGTTTGGCATCGAGCCGGCCTCTTATCTGGTGCGGCCCGCGGAAGGCGCCACTAGGCTGTCATAAAAGTCCGGAAGAGAAGAAAGTCCGGGAACTGGCACTATTCAGTCGATACCAAATTACGCTCTCTCCTCCGAGGCGTAACGGGTCAGGCGGACTCTTCATCACCCGCCTGACCTCTCCTTGACGAAGCCAGGTTCGGTAATCCGGTGGCTCGATTTGCGCCACACGAAATAAACCGGTACTCCGGTCGCGATTAACAGCAAGCCAGCCAGCGACGGTCCAGGCTTTTCGATCAACGTATTTCCCAAAAACCACACCGCGACTGCGAGAAACAGCAGCGGCGTCACAGGATAACCCCACATGCGATATGGCCGTTCCAGTTGTGGCTGCTTGCGGCGCAGCACCATCATGCCGGCGACCATGAGCGCATAAGAGATCCACAACGCGAACATCGCGTAATCCAGCAGCGTTTCGTAGGTGCCGCTCAACAGCAGAATTACAGCCCAGATGGCTTGCGCGACGATCGAAAAGGCTGGCGTCGAAAAGCGCGGATGAACTTCGGCGAACTTGGAAAAGAACAGACCGTCGCGCGCCTGCGCGAAATAGATCCTCGGGCTCGTCAAAAAGCAGCCGTTGATGGTCCCGACAATGGACAGCAGAATTATCACCGCCACCAGCGTTCCGCCCGCCGGCCCCAAAATCCGCTCGGCTGCCGAGGCGCCGACATGATCGCTGGCTGCGATCTCCGGAATCGACATCACGTGCAAGTAAGACAGATTCGCCAGCATATAAATGGCGATACAGATGCCGACCCCAAGCGCCAGCGCCCGAAGGATATTCCGTTTCGGATCTCGAATCTCTCCCGCTACAAAAGTGAGCTGCACCCAGCCGTCATACGCCAGCAGACAGGCTATCAGCGCGACACCGAAATGGCTCATCGAAAACTGGGGCACTGCTGCCGCCGATGCAGCGCCGCCATTGCCACCTAAGAAGAACGCGCCACCGATGATAATCAGCAGTCCTAAGACTTTCGCAAACGTGAAGCTTTTCTGAACCAGCGCGCCGCCCGAAACGCCGCGATAGTTTATCGTTGCGAGAACCACGATGGCCGCGATGCCGAGCAGCTTAGACGCGGTCGGGGTCAGCGGAACGAAGTAAGAGACGTACAGCGAAAACGTGACGGCCATCCAGGAAACTTGGGCGGTACGCGCCACCACGAACATCGTCCAGCCGTAGAGAAATCCTCCCAGCGGCCCGTAGGCTTCCCGCAAGTAAACGTACTGTCCGCCGGTAGCTGGCAACGCGGCGCCAAGTTCCGCACACGCCAGCGCTCCGAAGAAAGACGCAACGCCCGCGAACAACCAGACCCCGAGGATTGAGGTTTCTGAGCCGAGATTTCTCGCTATTAGGTTCGGGACCAGAAAGATCCCGCCCCCGATTACGATCCCCACCACAATCGCAAGGGAATCGAGCAAGCCGAGTTTGCGCGGCAGTTCAGTTTGCATCAGGTGCGCCAGCCTGTGAGATTATCATTCCCTTTCGACTGCTCGCTTGCTGGCCCGGCAGATTCCCCGCTTACTTGCGCGGATAAAATTCACCAGATGCCGTGTGTGCTCGGTGTGCAGCTCGGCTTCGACGCGCTTCAGCGCCTCCTCGAGCTTGAGCCCCGATCTATAAAGAATCCGATAGGCCGCCTTCAACGCGTCGATCTCTTCCCTTTTAAAGCCCGCACGCCGGAGGCCCACCATGTTCAACCCCTTGGGCGCGACGTTAAAGTCCGAATAGAGAAAGAACGGCGGGACATCGCTATTGACGCGCGAATTGCCGCCGATCATCGCGAGCTTTCCGATCTTAGAAAACTGATGAATCACCACGCCTCCGGAAATGAACGCCTGGTCCTCCACCTCGACGTGCCCGGCCACCAGCGCGCAACTGGCGATCACGCAATTGTTGCCGATCTTGCAATTGTGCGCGATATGGCCCGACGTCATGATGTAGTTGCCGTCGCCGATTTCCGTGATGCTTTCTGGTTGGGTGCCGCGCGAAACGGTGTAGTGCTCGCGGATGATGTTGTCGTTGCCGATGCGCAGATAGCTCCGCTCGCCGGTGAAGTTCTTATCGAGCGGATCGGTGCCAAGCACTGTTCCCGCCGAGATCTCGTTGCGTTGGCCCAGCGTGGTCCAGCGCTTCACATAAACGTAAGGCTCCAAACGGCAGTGCGCGCCAATCACGACATCATCTTCGACGATCACGTACTCGCCGACCATCGCTTGTGGTCCCACTAGCGCGCTCGGATGCACACGCGCCGTGGCCGCCACTATGGCGGAAGGATCAACCGGCATAAGTTTGTATGATACAGGGATGGCGGGAGGTCGAGATTGCGAGTCAGCGAAATTGCGGGCGAATTGAAAGGAGCCTGGGAGGGCGACGGCAGTCTCGATATTACGGCAGTAGCGCCACTCGAATCTGCCGGACCGCGGGAAATCGCGTTCGTCGGAAACCGCAAAGCCGCCGCCGCAGCACACCTTTCAAGCGCCGGCTGCGTTCTCGTGACACCGGACTTTCCCAAGGGTAGGACACTGATCCGCGTAGCCGACCCTCGCGGCGCATGCGCGCGCGTCATCCAGCTTCTCTATCCACCACCCAGCGTTAAACCAGGCCTACATGCAACCGCAGTGATCGCCGAGAGTGCCGGCATTGCGAAATCAGCCGCCATCGGACCGCACGTGACCATCGGCGCGGGTACGCGCATCGGCGAGAGGTCCAGCATCGGCCCGGGCTGCGTCATCGGTGACGGCGTGAAGATCGGAGCTGATTGCATATTGCACGCTAATGTCACCATCTATAACGGTGTGACTATCGGCGATCGTGCCGTGCTTCACTCTGGCGTGGTGCTGGGCGCGGACGGCTTCGGTTTCGTCCGGCAAGGCGACCACTACGAGAAATTCCCTCAGATTGGGCGCGTCGAGGTCGGCAACGACGTCGAGATCGGCGCTAACTCTTGCGTCGACCGCGCGGCCCTGGGCGTGACGCAAATCGGCGATGGCGCCAAGCTCGACAACATGGTCCACATCGCGCACAACTGCCGCATCGGGCGTCATGTGCTGATTGCGGCCCAGACCGGACTGTCCGGCGGCGTGGTGGTTGAAGATTACGCGATCATCGGTGGCCAGGTCGGTATCGGCGACAAGGCGCGCATCGAATCCGGCGCGGTGCTTGGCTCCGGGTGTGGGATACTCACGTCCAAGATCGTCCGCAAGGGGCAGGTGGTTTGGGGAACGCCGGCGCGTCCGCTAAAGGAGCACCTAGAGCAATTGGCCAACCTGGCGCGCTTGCCTAAACTCCGCCAGGAAGTAGCCGATCTTGAAAAGCAATTGCGCGCAATGAAAGAAAGTTGAGACTAAGCGGCGCCGGCAATCTCTTTTCGAACACCTGCTGCTGCGTCTTGGAGAACCGAACTGGTTTGGTCCACCAACTGCTGAAGACGCCGCATGTATAATCGCGCCTGAATCAAATCAGGCGGCAAAGTCATTTCCAAATAGTAGGCGATGGCCTCGATGGAACTCAACGGCTGGCGCAGATCGTGAATCAGATCACGAACGAGTTCGTCTGAGGACGATCCGGATGTCATCGTTTCTAAATACGGAGCGGTTTCAATCAGGACGGCTTGCGCAGCAGACATTTTCGGAATTTTCCTTCCCCACGGTCAAAAATTGATCAGCACAGCGTCAAGCATGATAGCAATTGGGGGAAAGAGACTTTATACCCCCAAAGCGGAGTTCGCGTCAAGGAAAAACTTTTGAATTGTGCAACCGTGAACTGCCTCACGCATGTGCAACAACGCTGTCACTTCTCGCGACCAATCGCCGCTACTGTGCCGTTGACAGCACGAAGGTAGTCGCCGGGCGATAGGAGAACCTGCGTGCCTCGTATCCCAGCGGACACAGAGATCACATCGAATAACTCGATCGTTTCGTCGGCATAAACCGGATAGTCGCGCTTCGCTCCCAGCGCGGTGACTCCCCCCCGAATGTATCCGGTAAGCTGCTGCACTTCTTTGAGCGGGACCAATTCTACTTTGCGGTCTCCAGTCAGTCGCGCCAGCGCTTTCCCATCGACTTCGTTGTTTCCGGCAACGACTGCCAGGTACACGCCACCGCGATCGCCGCGCACGACCAGCGTTTTGAAAACCTGCTCCGCCGGCAGTCCGATCTTCGCGGCTACGGTCTCCGCACTCAGATCGTCCGGATCTACTGCGTATTCTCGAAGCTCATAGCCGATGCCCAGATTATCGAGGATGCGCGTCGCGTTGGTTTTCATGCTTCGCCAGTCCGTCCAACAGCAAGCCGGTGAGTTGCGAAATCAAAATGCTGCCGGCGTTCTCGGGCGAGTAGTTCACATCCGGTATATCGTCGACGGTGATTGCGATTGCGATGCGTCCCCCAGGCGTGTAGACCACCCCGACGTCGCTTCGCAAGTGATCCAGCGAGCCTGTCTTGTCCGCCACCGGAAGATCGCCCGTCCTCCGGCCTATGCCATTCTTATCCTGCTGCCGTTTCAGGATCGCGATCATCTCGCGCGATGCCGCGGGATTCACAAGTTCGCCTTGTTCCATCTTTTCCATAAGGCTCACCATCTCGCGCGGCGTGCTCACTCCCAGGCCGAAGCGTTGATTCTCCTCTAGCCGTCCGGCTTGACTCACACCGCTGGGCCCTTTTCCGCCGATCAGAATTTTCCGCAGGCAGCGCGTATTCGGCAAGCCCAACGAATCCATCTCCGCGTTGACCGCGTCGGCCGTGAAGCGATCCAGCAGCAGGTTCGTCGCCGTGTTATCGCTGAGGACGATCATCAGGTGTACCAAGTCGCGAATCGGGAATTGCATACCGTCGGAAAATTCGAAAAGGACGCCGGTGCCGCCAACCTTATCGCTGTCGTGAAGCGTAAGTTTGTCGGTCCATTTCGCGTGACCGTGCTCCACCACATCGAACACCGTGACCATAATGGCCAGCTTGATCGTGCTGGCGGTACGGACGCGCTCATTTTCGCGCAACCCGTAGGTTGAGCCGGTGTCCAGATTCTCGGCAAACAGGCTGGTAACGCCGTGAAAATTAGCCGTGGCCTGCCGGATTTTCTGATCCAAGCTCTGGCCGCAAACCACCGCCGTCGACAACCCTATAACTAAGCAAAGTCTACCCATAAAACTAGGGACAGTACACCCAAACCCCACTTTCCCACAACGCCGCGGGTCACCATCGGAGCCACTGCCCCTAGTGATATCCTAATGCTGTCAGGCTCTCCCCGACTTAGAGGTTTCACAATGTCAGGACACTCAAAATGGGCGACCATTAAGCACAAAAAAGCCGCCCTCGACGCCAAACGCGGGAAAGCGTTCACCCGCATCATCAAGGAAATCATGATCGCTGCCCGGCAGGGTGGCGATCCGGATATGAATCCGCGGCTTCGCACCGCCATAACTGCGGCCAAAGCGGTGAGTATGCCCGCCGAAAACATCAAGCGTGCGATTATGCGTGGCACCGGCGAACTCGAGGGCGGTCAAATCGACGAAATCGTTTTCGAAGGTTATGGACCTGGCGGCGCGGCTGTTCTGGTCAATGTCGCCACCGACAATCGGAATCGCACCGTCAGCGAGATTCGCCACGTCTTCACTAAGAACGGCGGCAACCTCGGCGAGCTCGGCAGTGTTTCCTGGATGTTCGAGCGCAAGGGGCAGATCCTCATCGAAAAGGACAAGGCCGGCGAAGATCAGCTCATGACCATCGCGCTGGATGCTGGCGCCGATGACCTCAAAGACGATGGTGATAGTTGGGAAGTGCTTTCCCGCCCCGAAGCGCATGACGCCGTCCTGCACGCCATTCAGAATGCCGGGATACCAACGGCGTCTGCCGAAATTGCTATGGTTCCCAAGAACCTACTTAAGCTGGACGGTAAGAATGCCCAAGGGATGATGCGGCTGAGCGACGCGCTGGAGGAGCATGACGATGTCCAAAATGTCTACTCCAACTTCGACGTCGACGAAAGGGAACTGGAGGCAATGGCTTAAACGGCCATGCGGATTCTGGGCATTGACTGTGGCACTGAACACACCGGCTACGGTCTGATCGAAAGCGACGGCCGTTCCCATCGCATGATCGTCGCAGGCTGCATTAGGACCCGTCCGAAAGAACCCCTGGAGATCCGCCTGCTGACGATTGCCCGCGGGCTGCGGCAAGTGATCGGCTCTCACACGCCGGATTCTGCCGCGGTCGAAGAAGTGTTCTACGCCCAGAATGTCAAGACCGCGCTCAAACTATCGCACGCGCGCGGCGTAGTGCTGCTGACCATGGCGGAGGCAGGATTACCGGTGGGCGAGTATTCTCCACTTGAGATCAAGACCAGCGTGGTCGGCTACGGACGCGCCGAGAAACAGCAAGTGAAGATGATGGTCCATTCCCTGCTGGGCCTCCGCGACGAGATCGAATCTGAGGACGCCTGCGACGCCATCGCAGTGGCCATCTGCCACGCCACGCACGCATCGGCGGAGCTCCGCTTGAAAGCAGCGCGATGAAAAAGCGCATTGCCACGTTACTCCTGCTTTCGGCGGCCGGCGCCCTGGCCGAACCTCGGCTCTTTTATTCGAAGTTTTTCAAAGGCAGCACTCCGGAATACGTCGCCATCAGCCTTCAGCCCGACGGGCAAGCCACCTACCAGGAAGCTAAGGAAGACGACAATCCCATCAAACTTCAACTCACGCCCGCCGACACTCAAGAGATATTCGGCTTGGCCGAAAAGCTCGGCCACTTTCAGCGGCAAGTCGAATCCGGTCTGAAGGTGGCCAACATGGGCGCCAAGACCTTTCGTTTCGAAGATGGCGCCGACAAACATGAGGTCCAATTCAATTACTCGCAGGATACGTTTGCTCAGGCCCTGCTCGACTGGTTCGAGCGCATCACCGAAACCGAGCGGCATTTCATCGAGCTCGATCGCACGGTGCATTACGACAAGTTGGGCGTTAACGACGTCCTGCTGCAATTGCAGATCACCTACGAACATAAGCGTCTGGTGGCGCCCGAACAATTCCTGCCTCTGCTCGATCGCATCGCCAAGAACGAAAGCTTTCTGCACATCGCGCGCGAGCGGGCCGCCGGACTAGGCGAGTCCATACGCAAACCGCCCACAGAGAAAACGCAGCCATGAAGCGTTTGGGGCTGTTCCTCGCATTAGCCGTACTCCCTTTGTACGCCCAGCAAAATTTCTCCAAGGCGGAAGAGGAAAGTTTGCAAACCGCTATCAGCGAGGCCGGAAACAGCCCCGTGGATTTCGCCCGAGCGGTCGAAAATCACCTGAAGCGTTTTCCGAATTCGCCTCGAAGAGCCGAGCTGGAGCGGGCGCTGATAAAGACGGCCATCGATCTCAATGACGACCGGCGGATTATTCAATTCGGCGAGAGTGTGCTCACGCGGGACCCCGACAATCTTCAGGTGCTCGAACACGTGGCCACCGCCGAACTCCACAATGGCGACCAGGCGAGTGCCGAACGCGCCCTGGCTCACGCCCGCCACTGCGAAGAACTTGTGCAGGCGACTTACAAGAACGACAAGTTTGTTCCCGGCGCCGGCCGTGAAGAAGCCAAGCGCAAGGACGAGTTTGATCGCGGTCAAGCCCGCGCCCTGTTGCTCCAAGCGCGGGCTCAAGGTTTGTTGGGCCGCAACGATATCGCCATCCAAATCGCCGAATCGAGTTACAGAGTCTTCCCGAGTGTCGAGGCCGCGCACGAGGCGGCTCGCTGGCTTTCCGCTGCCGGCCAGGACCAACAAGCTCTCCAATACTTGGCCGACGCGTTTACCATTACTGCGCTGCAATCCGCCAACTCGGATGGCGTCAATGATCGCGTGAGGATGGCCGAGCTGTATCGCAAGCTCACAGGTTCGGAAACAGGCCTCGGCGACGTGATCCTCAAAGCGTACGACGAAACGTCCGGACAGCTGGCCGCCAGACGCGCCGAGTTGCGGCAATACGATCCCAATGCGCACACCAAGGACGCTATGGGCTTCACCGTTTCGGGCCTGGAAGGCGAGAAGCTGCCGCTTTCTTCCCTGCTCGGCAAAGTCATCGTGCTCGATTTCTGGGCCACCTGGTGCGGACCGTGCCGCGGGCAGCATCCTCTATACGAAGAGGTGAAGGCGCGCTTCAAAGATTCTGGCGACGTGGTCTTTCTTTCCATCGACACCGACGAAGACCACAGCCTGGTGAAGCCCTTTGTGGAATCGCAGAAGTGGGCGCAAAAGGTCTACTTCGACGACGGCCTCCAGACCCTGCTGCAAGTCTCTTCCATTCCCACCACCATCATCTTCGGCAAGAAGGGCGAGGTAGTGAGCCGCATGATCGGCTATCTGCCCGACCGCTTCGTCGACATGCTGTCGGATCGTATCGATGAGGCCTTGGGGCGGCCGAGCCGGCGCCCGATCAAGGGAGCGATTAGTCAATGAGCGGAGCCATCAGTCAATGAGCGCCACCGAGGCTTTTCGCCGCGTCACCTGGATCGTCCTCGATAGCGTCGGCATCGGCGAGATGCCCGATGCAGCCGCCTATGGCGACTCCGGCAGCGACACGCTCGGCAACATCGCCCGCACACGCACTCTGCATCTTCCCAATCTCGAGAAGCTCGGGCTCGGCAACATCAAGCCATTGGACCACGTCGCACCCGCCGATCACCCAACTGCCGCATTCGGACGTTGCGCCCTGGCATCGCCGGGTAAGGACACCACCACCGGGCACTGGGAGATGGCAGGGATTCACTTGGCCAAGCCGTTTCCGCTTTACCCGCGCGGTTTCCCTCCGGAGATCATGCAGGAGTTCGAGCAGAGGATCGGCCGCGGCACGCTGGGCAACTATGCGGCTTCAGGAACCGAGATCATAAAGCAACTGGCCGAAGAGCACATGCGCACCGGCAAGCCGATCGTTTATACCTCCGCCGACAGCGTGTTTCAGGTGGCCGCGCACGAAGAAGTGATCCCGCTGTGGGAGCTTTATAAGATTTGCGAGACCGCGCGAGAGCTTTTGCACGGGCCTTACGAAGTGGGGCGCGTCATCGCGCGGCCATTCATCGGAAAGCCCGGCGCCTTCACTCGCACGCCCAACCGCAAGGACTTCGCCGTTCCTCCGCCCAAGGGGATGCTACTGGATCAGCTCGAAGCGAAGGATGTTCCAGTCTTCAGCGTCGGCAAGATCTTCGATGTGTTTCTGGGCCGCGGCATCCAGGAGCATGAGAAGACTAAGAACAATACCGACGGCATGGCCAAGACTCTTGGCGCGCTCGACGAATTCGACCAAGGCCTGCTCTTCGTCAACCTGGTCGATTTTGACCAGCTCTATGGCCACCGGAATGACGTCGAAGGCTACGCCGGCGCACTCGAGGAATTCGACGGCTGGCTCCCATCGCTCTATCGCAAGCTTTCCTCCGATGATCTCCTGATCCTGACCGCCGACCATGGGTGCGATCCGACTACGCCCTCCACCGACCATAGCCGCGAGTACGTTCCGCTGCTCGCCTACCGGCCGCGAAAACCGGAGGGATCCAACCTCGGCCTGCGATCTACGCTATCCGACATTGGCCAGACTGTCGCCCAAAACTTCGGCACTCGCATCTCCGAAGGAACAAGCTTTCTCGGATCGATCACGTAAAGTATGCGACGCCCCATCATGGCCGGCAACTGGAAGATGTACAAGACGCCCAGTGAAACCTGCGCATTCTTCGACAAGTTTAAACCGCTGGTCGCGAATTCGACGCATTGCGACATCGTCATCTGCCCGCCCTTCGTCGACCTTCCGGCGGCTCTAGACGCCTGCCGCGGCACTCATATCCAGATCGGGGGACAAAACCTGTTCTGGGCAAAAGAAGGAGCGTACACCGGCGAGATCTCGCCGAATATGTTGAAAGCTGTCGGCTGCAAATGGGTGATCGTCGCCCACAGCGAGCGCCGCCAGTACTTCGGTGAAACCGACGAATCCGCTAACAAGAAGATTGTCGCCGCGCTCGAAAGCGGCTTGACCCCCATCTACTGCGTCGGAGAAAAACTCCACGAGCGCGAGGCCGCAAAAACGAATCAAGTTCTCGAAACACAGTGCTTAGGCGGCTTGGACAAACTTACGCCCGAGCAGTTCGCGAGAATCGTCATCGCTTACGAGCCTGTATGGGCGATCGGCACCGGCAAAGTGGCCACGCCTGAAATGGCCGCCGATGCGCATCGCTGTATTCGCGATCAAATCCGCAAGAAGTTCGGACCAGATGCAGCCGCCGCGTGCCGGATTCTTTACGGTGGCAGCGTCAAGCCCGACAATATCCGCGGCCTCATGGCGCAGCCTGAAATCGACGGCGCGCTGGTAGGTGGCGCCAGCCTGGAGGCCGTTTCCTTCGCCTCCATCGTGAATTTCTAATGCGCGTAAATTTCTGAGCATGCGCCGACTTTTTCTTCTGTCGCTTAGCGCTGCCCTTTTTGCCCAAGCGCCCAAACTACCCGAACCATATCAATCCATCGTCGAGCTGGCGCATTCAGCCCCGCCCGAGTTCGCCTCCGACGCCTTGCTGCGCGTAGTGGAGTCCGGTAAGATTCCCGATCGCGGCACCCGGCTCGACTTGGCGGAGCAGGCCTTCCGGTTGGCCGGCAGCGCCACATTTCCCGTGCGCATGCGCGGAGTGCCCGGCAGTACGACGGACACTCGCTCCGGGAATCTCAGCCAGGCCTACGATCTGAAGCTGGACGCTCTTTCCTTGGAGAGCCGCGCCGTGCGTGATCTTCTCTCGCTGGACGCCGCCAAAGCACGCGAGCTGTTTCAGAACATTCCGAGACCCACGCTCACGTCGCTCACTTGCGATGACGCTCTCGTTTACGATCTTTTGGATTTTTATCAGACCTTGGGCGCGGTCGCCAACTCCGCCTTCACCCAAAAAGAGCGCGACAAGGAAGAGCACGTCAATTTCTTCCTCGACTACATCGGACAGGCGACATCTCCGGTACAGTTAGCGCCGCTCGGACGAGCGATTAAAGCTGCCAACGTTACGCCCGCCCAGCGCGACATTCTCTGGAATCGATTCAACGGACTGTTGGAAGGAGTCCAGGCCGACGATCGGTCTTTCTCGGCTTCCCTTGCCGATCTGAGCCAGCTCGTGAACCCGGAAATGCAAGGCTCTTTCGAGAAGTACCGGCAGAAAAGTACGCCTTGCAAGGATGACCTGGGCGCCTCGGTTCTGATCAATGGCGACGCGCAGCCGCCTAAGACCGGCAGTACGCCAAAGATTGAACGCTATTGGCAATCGCCCGAAGCGCAGCGTCTGCTTATGGACGCCAACAAGTTACGCTTCGGTTCAGACGGCAAGCCGCTTTCCGATGCCGACCGTTCCACGCGCGAGTGGCAGCAGCAGCTCACTGATTTTCTCAGCGAACTGGCCGATTGGACGCCGGCCCAAGAAAAGTCCGAAGCGGATTTCTATCATCAGAAGTGTGTGGTGTTCGCGGCCTTGATAGAGCTGATCCCGCCCGGAGCACAGCGCGACAAAACGCTTCAGGCTTACGTGGACTTCATTAGCAACTCCAACCTGCAGCAGCAAAGCCCGGTGGAATGGTTCATGCAGGCGCACTCGATGCTGGAACGCGTGCGATCCACGAACACCGGCGAGCCCGCCAAGCTGCTCGATGCATTCCAAAGCTCCGGCAACGCCGTGCTGGCGCTGTACACGACGATAGAGAAGACCTTCGGTGGCAAACTGCCGTCTTGGGTAACCCTCAGCAATTGATGATTGCTCAATGTGACCGCCGCTCAGAGGTTCGCCTTATGTCGCGTGCAAGGTGTTCGTCCGATTATTTCGTAGGAACATGGACTCGAGCGCGCCAAGACGACGAGCAGAAACGGTACTCGAATTCGCGCTCTTCGCCGCGATTCTCACAATGACCGTATCGGCCGCGTTCCTGTACCAAGCGATCGCCCACGATCCAATACTCTCCGGCTTCACCACGTATCTGATCGGGACCTATCTGGTCTTCCTCGCGTTGGCATTCAGCCAGTTGAACCGCCTGCATCGAAAGCGTCCCCCGCGGTCATTGACCTACGCTGTGAAGTCGCGGCGGTTGATTTTGGGGCTCACATCGGCTCAACTGGCGATTGTGGCCTTTGTGTTCGCCACGGCTTGCGTGACGTTCACCTGGGCGCTATCAATAGTTAGATAAAGCTATCGCTCGCTAACGCGCGCGGCTCGTGTCGCTGATCTTACGCCGAAACCGGCGCCGGTGCAGGGTTGTTCTTGAGCAGACGAGTGACCGTTCCCGACGGCTGCGCGCCGTTCTTCAGCCAATACTCGATGCGCTCGTGTTTCAGGGTAACCACATGCGGCTGGCTGATGGGATTGTAGAAACCCACCACTTCTACCGAGCGGCTGTCACGGGCGCGCTCTTTATCGATCACCACCACGCGATAAGTTGGCTTCTTTTTGGCGCCGAATCGCGCCAGTCGAATCATTAGCATCCTCTTCTACTGTAGCATTGGCAGCTTGAATTTGCCGAGCCGCTTGCCCAGCATCCCCGCGCCGCCGCTCAGGCTCTTCATCATCTTGCGCGCCTGGGCGTACTGTTTCAGCAGGGCGTTCACTTCCTGGACAGTAGTCCCGCTCCCTTTGGCGATGCGCCGCCGCCGCGCCCCATTGATGATCATGTGATTCGACC
>Ga0185299_10000605_pt1 | contig 90483 bp, 75 predicted proteins | sample PaiPotPPA55metaG_FD_128002 | JGI IMG/M metagenome (GOLD analysis project Ga0185299, IMG submission 128002) | Iron sulfur acid spring bacterial and archeal communities from Banff, Canada, to study Microbial Dark Matter (Phase II) - Paint Pots PPA... ...
ACGCGGTGATATTCGCTTTATGCGACATGGCCTTGCCGGTCAGCAGGCTGACCTGGGCATCGTGCCCGCTCTCGGACAGGTTGTAGCTGGCCTTCAGTCGGTCTTCGCGACCGCAAAGCTCGCTCGCCGTCCGAGCGGAAAAGTCATCGGAAAGCGACAGAAAGATTTTTGTGCGAAAGGTTTGCAGCAAGGTGCGCCACGATTCCCCAGGCAGCGCGGACTTGAGGGAACTGATGCTCTGCGTGGCGATAATCGGGATGCACTTAGGCTGACGCGACAGGCTGAAGAACTTTTCATCGCCGGTCGGCTCACTCTCACCGACCGTGGCGAAGTGTTGGTATTCATCGCAGAGAAAGAGAACTTGCCGGAAGTAGCTCTCGGGATTCTTTTCCATCGCAGGCACGCGGTTGAGCACGGCCCGCTCGAAGTCGAGTTTCATCATCACGCCAATGGCTTTCGCCAGGCCGGGATTCATGCCAATCGGAAAATTCAGGCCGCACACAGCTCCGCTGTCTATCAGCCAGGAGAACGAAGGTAGCGGTTTGCCGAATTTGAAGTCGGCGTTGGCGTGGGGGTCATAACACTCAGCGGGCGGACAGAACGTGCGCTTCACGTCCGGGTTGTCGTCGAAGAGGGAAAGAAAAACGGAGATGCCCTCAACGATGGAGGTGCGCAACTTGGGCTCTATGCGTCTCCAATCATGAAAGAACCACCTACGTACGGCTTCGAGCTGCGCTTTCTTTTGGGCTGGAACGGGATTCTTACGGGAGGTATTTTCCGCCTCCCATTGGATGGCCTTCGCTTTCAACACTGCGGCGAGACCTGGCGTGAGGGGCGAGCGGTAACGGTTGGATTCCGTGTCGAGCCGGAATGGAAACGGTTCGAGGTCATTCGGATACTTCAAATATTCTTCTTCCGAGAGCAACGCGGAATCGGCTTCGATGAGGCGACGCTCCGCTTCTTTGATTCTGCTTTCCAGTAACTCCGGATTGATCGCGCATTCATAAACATCGAAGAGCGTGACGTAATCGAAGGCGACTTTGTGCAGCAGGATGATGAATTTGACGAGGTTGGTGTAGGCCTGCTGCCAGAAGGGTTCCTTCCCCCGTCCGAAGAGATTGTTGAGCAGCGAAGCGATGTTGTACGCGAGCGCGTAAGCGTCGAGGTCATTGTGAAGAGGGTTGTAGCGGTACTTGGAGGTGAGACTGATTTCGATGTAATCCTCAGCGCGGTCGTGACGTTTGAGGATGTCGTGTACCCTCGCACAAAAATCACCTTTCACTTCTAAAATGAGTCCGCCGATGCGCCGGTCTTTGTCAGTGGCTTTATAGGCGAGAATCTGTTCGGCGAATGGATACATGCACGCGGCTGTTTTTCCCGACCCGACTGCGCCCACGATGGCGATGCCCGTAAAAAGCCCGCGTTCCGGGATGGCAAGCCAGCTTGGTGTTTCGGACGGCATTTGCGTGCGCGGATGATGCAGCTCGCCAATAACTAGCGAAAGTTCGGTTCGTTTCGCGGGGTCCGGATACAGGGGCAATTTGCCTGCCCGAATCTTACGGGCAGCTTTGAGAGTGAAAATGTAGACTCCGGAAAGCAGGACGGAATAAACGATGTACGGCGTGGTGTAGAGAAAGAGGGTGTAGGAGTACTTGAAAAAGAGAAAGGCGGACCACGAACGAAGGGCTATTACGTGAAGGAAGAGATTGGCGTCCGGGAATGGCGCGCGAAAATAGAGCGCCATTCCGGTAGCCGACGCGAGGATGCAGGCGAAGAAGTTCCTCGCATGGAGGATTCTTTGGATCACGCTCGCGCCGCCTTCACCGCACCGTGGCCGTCCTTCTTGTCAGTAGGCGTCTGCTGTTGCTTGCGCCAACGACGGAAGTCGGCATCTCTCCAAAGCACCATTTTCAGCGCAGAGTTGACGACGTGATCGGGAGTGCTGGCGATGAACGCCGCGTACTTCTCGACCGCCACCGCGATTGGCTCCTGCAATTCGTACTCGCGTTTCACCATCTCTGGCGGTTTGTTGATGATCGACATGTGTTCTCCTTCCTTCTTTCTCCTTGTCTAACTGGACACGGGCAAAACGCATCGTGAGCAGAGGCTTTCCCAGTTCACTGGGCTGGAGCGACCGCCACGGTTTCCGTGGCAACGAAGTGGGGTCGCTCCAGCCCAGTTTTGTGTTTTGCCCGGGTCCAAAATAAACTGTCGCGTCATGCGCAACCTCAGCGCTCCCAATAACTTCCGTTCACCGCGGAGGTGAACGGAATGGTGAACCGCAGAGTGAACGGCGTCTTTCATGCGCCGTTCACCCCGTGCCGGTGCGTTTCGTCGAGGGGTGACCGCCCATTGCGGACGAGATAGGTGTCAAAGAAAACGGTTCGGTCCGGGGTCAGTTGTGAAAATTCGAGCCGTAGCTCCCGCTCGGAAATCCGGCCAGCAAACCATGCCTGGTAGAGATTCTCGAAGCGATCGCCATGAAAGCGCCGTCTTGCGTCGTTCAGAAACTCAAAGTCGGCTGTCACCGGCACAACGTACTCGTGCTTTTCCCACTTCCGGCGAATAACGAAGTAACGGAGGATTTCGCCGGACACGTCGGATTCAAGCGGCTGCTTGACGCTCGAGCGGAAGCGCTCTTCGGCGAGGCGGAATTCGGTGGCGCGCGGCGCAATGTAGAGCAAGCGAAAGGACTTCAAGTGGCGGAAGAGCCCTTGATACGCCGCGAGATGCGCAACAAAACTCCACAGGCTGCCCGTGCCGGAATCCACGAAACCGAAGGTGACCACAGGGAGGGCACCTGCGAGGGGGGCCGCGAGAAACACCGGGAACTTATCCACGAAATAGCGGACGGTGGGATGGCTGCCAGGAGCGCCCTCGTAAACTTTCGCGGGGAGAACATCTTTCGGAACGGCGAGAGATTCGCAGAAAAGATTGATCTTGTCGCTCTCGGTCTCAAGAAAGTCGTGATCTGGATTCTCCAGGAGAAAGTCCATTTGCACGAGACGCGTGCGAATATAGTCGAACGAGTGCCGGCGCCGATTGCGGACGTTATCCTTATTAATTGGTCCGTAGATGAGCCTGGAAAAGAGATGAAAAACGGATCCCGTGCTCAGGTAATCGCGCATGGTCGCATGAGCGTGTTTCAGCAGCTTCTGCGCGAAGGCCATGGAACGCTTCCCACGATGGACACCGGCAAAGGCATTGAAGTGTCGCAGGGTGAAGTAGCCGGAATGCGTCGCCACCAGATAGAGGAAGCGAGCTTCCGATTCCGTGTAGCCCAAAGCGGCGATGCGTTCGACTTGTTCCTGGGGCATTTTCATAGCGATAAAATCTCCGCCGTCAATTCACGCTGATCCAAAATCCTCCTGAGTTTTGAAACGTCATCCGCATGAGCGTAAAGGGAGAATCCCGCGCGCACTTTTTCAGCGAGATTTCGACCGCGGTAGTGGCCGGTGGCCAGTTCGAGGTCCACGCGAGATCGTTCTCCGTCGCGCATTTCGTATTCAATTCGAACGTCGGGCACAGGAATCTTTCCCCGGACGACCTCGAGTCCGTACTTTTCGGCGATGGCTTGTTTGCCATGGGCGGAATTACGGTCTTCACCGAGCTTTGCGCGATCGCGATAGAGGTGCTTCTTCAATTCGTAGTCGAGAACGACGCGAAGGTTCCGGCCTCCCTGGCCTTCGATCTTCGCGGCCGCTTTTTGATAGAGGCGGTAGAGGTTGGCATCGTGATGAGCCTCGCGGGGTTTGGTGAATCCGTGGTAAAGGGCCTGTCCTTTGCCTGCGCTCTGGGTTTGCGTCAGAAAGCGATGGCCGCTCTTAGTAAGAGTAAGTAGTTGGCGGGAACCCATTTCCTCGTGAGGAATGGATTTCATTTCGACGAGTCCCTGGCGAAAAAGATTTTCCACGTCGGGTCTCATGCGATCGTTGTTCCCGCCATAGGCAAATTCCGCGAGATCCTCGCTGGCCACAGCGCGGAATTTCCCGACTTCCACCATCGTTGCGATTTCAGAGTTCCGGAGGCGATAGGTTCGGCCGCGAAGTTCATGGATGGTGCGGGATTCACCGGCGCGGCTTGCCGCGTGACCGGGCTTGCGACCTGATGAGCCCGATGCATCGTTCAATGCCTGCTCACGAGCCTCATCGGTTTTGGGTGGATCAGTGGTGTTGGGCTCCCGCCTCTCGGAAGATGCCCGTAGATCAAGATGGTCTTCGGGTTGGTAGCCTCGGGACATTTAATCGGACTCCTCGTCAAACCACGGCGCGGGCACGTCGGTCTCGCCCACGTGAAGCTGCTTGTCGAGATGGGACAGTTTTCGCCCGGTGTCCTTCAAGAAAAACTTGCGGATGAGAACGAACGCGGCGGCAAACACGTTGACGGCCAGAATTCCGACGTACCCAAGGATGGGTGTGCCGTACGCGCGCCAAAGAACAAGTTTGTAGGGAACAAAGAATTTCAACTCCCCCATGAGCCAAAAACCGAGCGCTAGCAGGATGGCGATAGTGGTGAGCAGGACGTTGGCAATCATTGGGAATTTCCAAGAAAACTGGCCCTGTTTTTCCCTTGTCTCTCCATCGTCACTGGGAGCGGGGAGGCAGCCGGACAGCAACGGAGGCCCTCCAGCAGCACGCCTGGAGCGTCGAGGATTGCGGTCGACGGGAAGGGCTGTGGCGCACGTCGGGAGGAGGACCACAGGTGGAAGGGAGAGGTGGCGTGCGGAGGTTGGGCCGATGTTGCCCGGTGCCGGACCGCGACCCCTTCGCTACGGATTGGCGCGTGAGGGTTCATTTGAACGCCTGGTCTTCGCGGAAATACGTGACGGTCATGCCCAATGGGTTGATGGGGATCAATTCGTTGGGGAGGTTGGTCTTGAAAACAAATACGAAGTTCGCGGTGTAGAGATCGCGTTTGAGCTCGCTATGGTCCGCGGGCGAATAGTAGACCATGTAGAAGTCCACGCGAGCGCGGTACGGCGGATTCTGCATCTCTTCGAGCGCGACTTTCTTCACGTCGATGTCGATTTCGGGAGCGGACGTATTGGTGAGGAATTTTCGGATGATGTCGTCTTTGCGGTAAGCGTCAAGAATGCTGTTGGCGAGTTTGCGGTCGAGGAAGAAAAGCGCTTTCGCGAAATCGTTCTGGATTGTGTAGCGGTTCCGGCGGTAATACAGCGAGCAGAACTGTGAGAGAAAATATTTCGCTTCGGCATCCTGCGGTTGGTATTCGAGGTTGTGGTAATTGATGGCCTCGGCGCGGCCCAGATCGTCGATGCGGATGACCAGCGGGCGAAAGTTCTGAAAGGTGCGGATGGTCCTTAGATCAATCAGCGCCAGCGCTACACAAACGATGGAGAGCAGCGTGAGGGCAATCTTGAGATAGGTATTGGTCACCATAGGATCTCCACACGATTCGAGATAGAGGCGCTTCGCGTCATGAAATGAGCTATCGCGATCCATCAGAGATCCCTTGCGACAGCGACCGCGGCGGCGGCGGGTGCTTCGAGCAACCCTGCCGAAGAGCCGCCGGCGGTGCCGCTGAAAATATGATTGGTGAGAGCGGGGACTTTCAGGAGGGCGTAGATGGAGGCGAGAAAGGTAATAAAGAGGACCGGAAACCAGGCGAGGAGCTGGACGGTGGAAAGCGCACCCGCCGGAGGGAGGCGCAGAGCGCCGAGGATCAGATTCCCAATCACATAGACCACAGCCGCTGCGACAACCTGGTAGAAGGCGTATTGGATAAAACAGCGAAACCAGCCCCAGAAGAGCCACTCCATTTTTGGAACGATGAAGAACGGAATAAAGACCGGGCCAACCAGGACGCACACTGCCGTCGCGATAAATCCGTAGGCGATGACGATGAGCGCGACGGCCTGGGCCGTCGAAAGCAGAATGATCACGACCACATAAATCGCAGTGCCAAGAAAATCTCCCCAACCGGGTGAATCCATGCGGGACTGAAAGTCCGCGATCTGTGCAATGACGTTTTGCAGCTGCGCCTGGTCGATACGGCCTGACAGAAACTGGGCTTCGTCGGTGATGAGGCTGTGGAAGCTGGTTACCGTACCGGGAATCGGCGTGCTGTAGTAGTTGACCATGGCGAAACCAAAACTGATGGTGAGGAGAAGGCTGGCGAAATTGTCGAACTGAAAGGGCTGCTTGCCGCTTGCTGCAGAGAGGGCCGACTTTACGCCGTACCAGACGATGAGGATGGTTGCGAACATGCGGAAGAGGTTCTGGCCCATGGCGTCGAAGAAGCCAAGATTTTGCGTGAGCAGGTTGTTGATCGCCTGAAAGATGTACTGCAGGAAGTCAGTCTGCACAGGATCAGCTCCTTCGACGTGGGGTCACGGTTTGTGCACGCTCAGGGCATGCGGAAGTTTTGCAGCGAATCGGTGATGGTGCTTGTGACCTGGCTCATATTTCCTGCGAGACTCGCCTGCCGCGAAATATCGGCGTTGATTGCGGCAGTGGTGGCGTCGCGTTGCTGCTTGGCGACGATGGTCTGTTGTTCGAGAAGTGACGCGAGGAGCTTGTTCGAATCCTGAAGGGTGCGAAGGGTCAAGACTTCCGCTGCGTTGATCTTATTCAGGACGGAGACTTCGCTGTTGAGATCGGAGTCGCTTGAGAATGAGTCTTGTTCGAGGTTGCCCATCTGGGTCTGGATATTCTGGGCGCCGCTCCGGATGGAGCCGATAGTGGCCATGGCGTTTACGTTGGCGCCGTCCGCCAGTTGGACGGACGCGTATTGGGATTGCACGCGCTCGAGCTGCGAAGCGTCCATCCCGGAAAGGTGATCCGCGCTGTACGGGAGCAGTTGGGTTGTCGACCGCTGATAACCGGTGTTGATGTTGGGAAGCAAGCCAGAGTTGATGCCGCTGATCCAGGAGCCGGTGTTTCCAAACGTGTTCAGCGAAGTCACATTTCGCCATTGCGAGAATAGCGCGCGGTAACGCGCCGGCATGTTCTGAACGAACCGCGCCATCTGCGTAGCCAGCTCGAGTTGGGAAGTGATCTTGGCGTAGCTCTTCTGCAACTGCGCGAGATGCTGCTGCAGTTGGTAGTACCGGAGTAATGCATTGTGGTAGTTCGTCGGGTCATACACGATCCCGCTTCCAAATTGTGCGGAAGCAGTACCAACTCCCAAGGCAACAACGAGCAATGCAATCAGAATCTTGTTCTTCATCGTTATCCTTTCAAGCCTTCACAAATCGGAAGGCATTTTGTGACTGTTGTAGTCAGGCAGAGCGAGATCGCCCGACAGATAGACTTTGACGCGATGGCCCTCGCGAATCGTGACTGTTGGCAGAATATTGAGGAACTTGTCCAGAATCTGTGCGGACGATTGGGCCATGCTTCCCGCAAGTCCCTGACGCATAAGATCGGTGCTTGACGACGTGATCGCGTTCCCGGTCCCGGCTTCCGCGACGGCTCCGAGAACACCGATGGCGAGCGAGACGCCGAAGATGCGCAGGTAGTGGTTGTTGACCTGATCGCGCAACCCCGTGTCACCCGTCTGGTTGAGGCCCTTGAACTGGTCGAGACTCACGGAGAAGCCGTCCGGCATGAGAAGGCGGTGAAACGCCACAGCCAAACGCTTTTGGCCGAGGCTGTCCACCCTCTTTGTTTCACCGAGCAGCTTCGATCCCGCAGGGATCAAGAGATGCTGGCGGTCGTTGGAATAGACGGCGGTGGAGAGCAGACACTCGATCGGGCCAGAAAACTGGCCGTCGAGACGGTTGATCAGAACGGTTTCGAGAATGTTTCCTTCAAACAGTACGTAGGTTTTTCCTGCCGCCGCATTGGCCGCGCCAGCCGACGCGGCGGCAGGAGTTCGGATTTCCTCCTTTCGGTCATTGGGTGTTTCCGCGGAATCCTTTTTCGCCGGAGCGGGGAAAGAAGCGGACATTAACGGGGCAGAACTCGACTGCATTTCTTTCAAGAGCTGAGCGATCTGAGCCGAGTCGGTGGCAGAGGGAGCTGAATTCGGTGGAACGAGACTCTGCTCGGCGGCGGGCGCCGTAGCGTCAGCCGGAGGCTTGCGGTAACTGAGAGCCACATTTGAGGAGAACAGCGAAAGATATTCCCGCTTCTTGCGCTCTGCGCGGATCACCTCTTCCGGACGTTCGGCGGAGCCATTACCCGCTGCGCCGGACTGCTGCGTTTGCGGCAAGTCCAACGTCGTGGCGTTCATGGGACGGTTCGGCTGCGCGAGAGCGTTCTCGGCCAGGAGCTGCTCGCGCTGCAGTTCCTGAATGCGACTTTGCAATTCGGCGATTTTGGCGTCGTTGACTTCGAGTGGGGCCTGCACCATAGGCGCGGACGGAATTGCCTGGGCTAGAGGCTGGGGTTTCTTGCCGCCGGTCAGCCACATAATAAGGACCATCACGAGCGCCAGGCTGATGAGCAGCCAGGACTGAACATTTTTCGGCAGCAGGCCAGGGGGCTTGGGGGCTTTGTCTTGTACTTGATTCGGCTGGTTCATGGATCGCCCCTTACTTCGCGGAAGCTTGCCGTGTGAACGGCAACTTCTTTTTGCCGATGGCGAGGTAGCCGCTGTCGAGGATCTTGGGAACGATGTAGATCCCGTTTTCTAGCTGGAAGTTGATCAGGTTTGGTTTTCCGTCCTTCAGTTCGTACAGCGCCGGTTTTTCGCGCGCGGCACACTTGATGTAGGTGAAGGCGTCGTCGTGATAGATCGTGGAAACGAGAAAGGGCTCGCGCGGGGCTTTCGTATCGAGCAGGTAGTCAAACTGGAGTTTCGTCGCGTAACTCGAGCGGAAGCGATTGACCTGCTCGCCCGTTTGCACTTGCGCGGCGTGCAACTGATCCGCCGTCTGTGCCCGCAAAGTTTCCAGCTCTTTTTTGTATGCCTCTGCCTCGCCGGCACTTACATAGCCGCGTAGTCCACTTTTAGCGGTGATGCCGGAACCTTCCTTGGGTTCCACAAAAATCTTGAGGTCGGGTTCGGCGTTCGGATCGTTGCTGATCTCGGTTAACACAAACGAATACACGTGGCCGGTGGCGGTGATGAGATTCAAGTTGCTGCGGATGCTGGCCTGGGCCGGGTGGACGTAGCAGAGGTTGTGCGAGCCGTTGATGATCCAGAATTCTTTGTCGCCGGTGGTGAAGTCGAGAATCTCCTCGTCATCGGGAAGAACGATGAGCGTCGAGAAGCGCAGCTTCGCGCGGACGGGAACGATATCTTCTTTGGCGTATTTCACGACGCGGGCCGCTTCGGTTGCCGCTCGCGCGGGCGACGCCTCGAAGACGACTGCGCCCATAACCACCAAGGCCAGAACGCGAACCGACAAGCGGTGCCACTGATTCTCTATCGCTAGTTTCATTTGACGTGCTCCTTGTTGTGAACGATTTGTATTACTTGGAACTTTGGTCCTCGTTGGCAAACAACTGCGCGAGCCACTGCACGGAAAGATGTACGACCGTGACAAATCCGGGCGGCGCGAGCGGCTGGAATATGTACAGCAGGTCAAGCGCAGGCGGAGGGAAAAGAGGGTTCACGGCCGTTGTCCCGCGAGCACTTCGAGCCCTCTTTCGAAACCGTAGGTTTCAAACGCCTCTCTGCGCTTCTTGTTGTCGTAAGGATCGTTGGTGTAGAGCCAATAGCTCTTGGCATCCACGGTGAGGTTCGCGACCTTGGCCAGTTCCGGCGTCTTGATCAGGAATTGTTGCTTGGGGATGAGGCTTGCGATCAGCTCCACTTCGTTTTCGTTCAGGTGAAACTGGCGCCGGTACAGATCGCGGTCCATGTCGGGGTTGGCGAGAAAGATTTTTGTGGAGCAGCTCTCGATGATGACGTCCAAGATCTCGGAACGCTTGAGTTCGTCAAGCGATTGGGTGGAGAGAACCATCGCGGCGTTGTGCTTGCGCCAGGTCTTGAGAGCCTCCACGACATAACGCTGAATGCTGGGATTCTTCAAAAACACCCACGCTTCGTCGATGAAGAAGGCTTTGAAGACGGACGAAATCTGCCGATCGGCGATTACGGCATTGGCACGATGCAGGATGTAGAAGAGCAGCGGTTCGAGAAGCTCCGGGTACTGGCTCATCCGCTGGAAGTCGAAACACTGAAAGCGGGAAAACGAGATCGTGTCCTCCACATTATCGAAGAGGAAGCCGAACTGACCGCCTCGGGTCCATTTCGCGAGGCGGCTCGAAATATCATAACCGAGCGTATTCCCGAGTACGCCCAGAGTGCGAAGCGCGGGGTCGATCGCGTATAGATTTTCGATCTGGTGATAAAGATCGCGCTCGATGGCAGGGTCGAGTTCGCCGGTTCGGGTTCCTTGAATCAAGACTTTCAGGAAGAGAGTGAGGAAATCGAGATTTTCTTTCGTAGGCGGGAGAGAAAACGGATTGATCTTGAAATTCTCGGATTCGAGGCCCACGCGAACATACGATCCGCCGAAAAGGTGTGTGAGACTTTCAAAACTCCCGCCCAGATCGAAAATAAACGTATGGGGTTCGTATTTCTGGAGATTGGTGATCAGGAAATTCAGGAGGAACGATTTTCCCGCGCCCGTCCGGCCCAGGATCATGCTGTGGGCGACATCGCGGTAATGCAGGTTCAAAAAGTATGGCGTGTGATGATTGGTTTCAAGGACCGCGAGGTATTCCTGACGGAGATGCCGGTTGCGCGGCTCACCACCGTCGAGCGTAAAGAGAAACGAAAAATCCGCGTAGTTGGTATTGAGCAGATACAGATAACGGAGGTTAAAGTCGTGGTTGCCGGGGACTGCCGCGAGAAATGCATTGAGAAGGTTGTATTTTTCTTCATAGAGTTGCGCGTCGTGGACGCTGAACACTTTGTAGAATTCTGCGCACGCACGGTCGACCTTGACCGGGTCGAGGTCATAGATGACGACAGTGAGTGAAAACTGGCCGAAGTAGTTCCCGTACAATTCGATCTCTTTGATTCCTTCTCCGAGTTCCCGGACCTGCGACTCCTTCGAATCGTCAAGGAGCGTGTCTTGGGTGGGAGCGTCGTTCAGGTTGACCTGGCTGAAGAACGAACGCTTGGTGTTATGGAAGTGGCGGCGCTTGACCTGGATGTTCCGCCGGGTCTTGCCGGAATCTTCCTTCTTCCATTCGGTAACAACGTAGTAGTTGGCCTCGACTTCGAGCAGGCGTTTGAAGATGAGCGGAAAACTTTGGGCGGAAGGCTCTTTGAGCGTCAGGACTTTGACGTAGTAGTCGTCCACGCGCAGATGGCCGCGGTGGCATTCGAGGTGCGATTCGCAAAGGTAGTAATCGAGAAACGTGTCGTGCATGAGCTTCGCGAGTTCGAGCTTGTCGGGATGAAAATTGAGGGTTTTCTTGAGGACACGGAACGCTTCCTGCTTGTCGAGAATGCGCACACGTAAAAAATCACTAACCTGCAGCGTAAAGCTTCGGGCCTTCTGAAGGAGCGCGGCCTCGGCCTTGGTGATGTCGTTCCCCAGGACGAGGGCTTGTTTTTTCGCAAAGAGGCGAGCGGATAGTTCCGCGAGTGCCTTCCGGGGATTCGTCGGAAACTGCGCAAGAGCGTTTCCGAATGAGTGTGAAATCTGCGATGCCTGGTGGAGAATCACGTAGTAGATAGAGAGGGAAAAAAGCGTGTCGGCCTTGCTGCCGAGGTAGGCGATGCGATTCTGGATCGCCGCGTCCACGACGGGGTTGCCGTAGAGTTTGTACGGGATGGTCTCGTTATTTCGCTTGAAGAGATACTGGTAGACGCGATAGTCGTCACCAAAGAGTTTCAGCGCGGACTCGAGGCGCTTCGTCAACGCATCAATCGCCGTTCCAGCGAGGCACTCGTAGTCCACCCCGCGCACTTCAAGAATGAGACCGAGCTCGCCAGTTTTCGTAAGGAACACTTCGGAGCCGATGAATCCGTACAGGTTCACTCGCTCATTGACCGAGCCGGTCTCCTCGTAGTTCTTGAAGATTTGTTTAAGCCTGAGCATGGCCATCCCTGCGGACAACGATGGGGGTGAATTTCATCGGGTCGTATTGGCTACGAAGTGTGGCGGCGGTCAGGAGGAACCGCAGGATTTGCGGGTCGGTTTGGGTGGCCCAGCGTGCAAGGAAATAGAGGACGACGAAGATCAACACACCGCCGAGCAGGCTATTGAGCAGGTTGAACGTGCCAGCGCCAAGGCACATGGCGAAAAAGAAGAGCTTTCGCTCGGCCCCGAGGATGGTGAGGGGCCTGGAGAGTGAACGATGTACCAGGTTGATTCGCCTTTCGTTTGCCATAAGTGTTCCGGTATCGCGAGATTCAGTAGCCTGTTCTCACGGAAAAAGCCAAGCCATGAAGTTGACGGCGGCGATGGCCATGCCAACGCCGAAGAGAACGCCGGCGAGGACGCGTTTCGAGCCGCCTTCGCCGAAGGCGAAGGTGAGTCCAGAGACGACGATCGCGACGAGAGACAGCCCGCGCGCGATAGTGCTGGTGAACGCTTGCTGGAGAACGCCAACGGCGTTCTCCCAAGGAGAATTGCCGGTCGCCTGAGCGAAGACCGGCGCCGCGAGGACGAGCGCGATCGAGATGGCCAGTAGCCTTCTAGATGGATGGAGGATGGGTAGCGCCTTGCGAAACAGTCGATTCATGCCTAGACCTCACTGGATTTGAGTTGCGATTGAAGTGGAGTTCCCGCAAGGTCCTCTTCTGCCCGCGAGGCTGCCGGAGCCACTTGAATCTGCTGCGGAAGGATTGTCTCCAGCATTCGGAGACACCAAGAGCACTAGCCCCGGGAGCAGAGATGTAGTGGGTCCGGGCGTGGTCCCGAGCGAAAGAGAGAACCGACGGCTGAGGCTTCCCCGTGCCGCCGGCCCCTCTTGGCGGGAACTCCATCCCTCATCTACCTAATCAGTGTGGAAATCTGAAAATGTGTCGCGGCAAATGAAAGATTTTTTATTTTCCCCATAGGTCGGGCGGTCTAAATCGACGAAGACCGGGAACAGGTATTGGAAGATGCCCCCCCTAGTACCTCGATGCAGTCTTATCGCGTGACTTGATTTTTGATCCTAGGGCGACACGCCTGAGCTTGGTCATCAGGCGTTTCACTTTCTGACGGAAAGGGTTCGATGTTCTGCCGTTGGGCCCGGAGATGCCTGCCTCGACGGTCTCATCCAATTTTAGATCAATCAGCAGGTTCATTTCGTCAGGTGTCAGATAGCCCTTTTCCTGACACAAATTAAGGAAGTGCCTCAGGATGGCATTGCGCTCGAAGGATTCCTCGGCCGTTTGAGTGGCGGGGAAGTGTTCGCCTAGTTTCTTCGCAGCAAACTGGGAGGTGGACTGAAATTCGCCTCGCGCCCATTGAAAAAGTCTTCGCCGTAGACTCCTGGCTACGGTGTATCCAAAATGCGAATGCTGACACTGCCAAGTCTTGGACCGCAGAGACTGAATGAGAGTCGTGAGCGCCAGTTGTGAAAGGTCTTCACGTGCGAGGAATTGGTAGTGGCAGGAAACATGACGTACGACTGCATGAGCGGTCGGTGTGAACAAGAGTATTAGAATCCGTTCGAGATAGTCCCAATCGTGCCGGGCAACGGGACTAGTGAGAAGCGTTACAAGAATGCGGTCGGACAGACAGTGTCCATCTCGTGCGTCCCTGCACGCATGAAACTTGGTGACGAGATCGAGCGCAGTTGGAAAATCCGAGAGGAGAGAGTTATCCGTGGCCAGCCGGCGATATCTGGCTTGGTTTTCCGATAGCATAAGTTCCGCTCTGATGTACTTTTCGACGCCGCAGATGGTGCACGTGCAATTCGAAAGTTTGCCCATGATGCGATTCCTCCGGCCGAAGGCGCAGTACGGCTTAGCCGGGATCGGGACATGGTCTCGGTTGATTTCGACGGTGCTGATGCTCGCGCGTGATGGCAGTTGGCCGTCAATAATGCGGCGCGCGAGGGACGTATACTGCGAAGCGTTTTGACTTGCGGGGTATTTTTTTGTTCCGTGACCGCAAATGCGTACAGGACGAAAAAAGGGGATCCCGACTTGGTGGTGAAGTCCTATTCCGATGACGGCTACTTCGGTCGGACTCTCCGCGCAATCGAAGTGCTCATTGATCAGGAGAAGGTTCGGGCCGGCGTGGGTTCAACCGCCTCGGCTCTGCTTGAAGGCAAAAGCAGTTTGTTGCGCATGCGCCAGGAAATCCCACAGACTGACGCAGAGCTGGCGGCGCTCGACGACAGTGTCTCTTGCGCCTGAGTCGTTGCTGAACCGTCTTGCCACAGTGCTTACGCCCGCGGGTCCAGCGCTCTTTAACTGCAAGACGGCCGTCCGACGGTGGGCGAATCAGCGGACTGAGGCGTCAATGCAAAAAAAGAAAAAGGGCCCTCCGACATCGTCGGAAGGCCCGTGAGGCGAAACGCTAGAAGGAAGCCGCGTCGCTTGTTTCGGATGACTGTGCCGCAGCACCCGGACCGGGCGTTGGTGCCTGCGGCTCGGGCTCGCCGCGGTCGAGCTTACGCACGACATCGGCGCGAATCGACCACGACGTAATCTTCGTGGTTTTCGACTTCTTGCTTTTGCCGTTGGGCTGCTCGTACGTCGAGCTGACGAGAGAGCCCTCAACGAGCACGTGTGCCCCTTTCTTGATGGTGCGAGCGACATGATCTCCTAAGCGTGGCCGGAACAGCACTATCCGATGCCATTCTGTTTTGGAGCTCCACTCATCATCGGCGTTCTTCCAAGAGCGCTGTGTAGCGACGGAGAACACGGTGAACTTCGAACCGTTTCCTTTCGCTTGACGTTGCTCCGGGTCAGAACCAACGAATCCGACGAGAGTTATAGAGTTGAGGTAAGACATAGTTGAATTTCTCCTTTTTCTTGCCCCATTTTCTTGGGGCACCCAGAAGCGAGTGGCTGCTGCTTCCAAAGCGAGCGGCTGCTTTATCGGAGGGAACCCAATGGTGTAAGGGCGGAACCGGGAAAGCAGAAGACGCGAAGCTGCAGGACGCAGGAATTAGCCCGAAGCAGTGGCCCGAGAAAATGAGTGGCAAAAAAAAGGGGCTTACTGGACTCATAAACAATCGGCACTGGGAGCCGGTTCAAGAGAACGACTACGGCGGAAGAAAAGTCAGAAGCCTTCGAGGCCTGTCACGCACGTGGTCAGGGACGACAGGTGGCTCCGTTCTTACGAGTGGCCGCGCTCCAGTTCCGCGTCGCAACGAGCAGGTCAGGAGACGAGAAATCAGAAGGTGCAGACTCATCGAGGCGGGAGTGAGTCGAAACGGTATAAGGCAAGGCAAGAAGGACAGTTACCTAAGCCGATGAAGATCGGCGAGCAAAAACAAAGGTCTCCGCGGATGGTGACCCATGACGCGCTAGATATCCGCGATTTTATTTATAGGGTGGTGTGGCAGTTCAACGCGTGGCCGTTCTGATTCTGTGGCGCTTTGCAGCAACGAAGAAGAGGTGCTTCGCGATTCCTCTACAATCGAATCGACAAAATTATGTGCTGGCGGCCGCCGAGGCTTCAGTAAGGAGCATGTGAAGCGGGGTGAGCGGACTAAGCTCGACGTAATCGAATTCCATGAGCTTCGCCTGACCCAAGGGCAGCTTCTCGAGGATAGCGCGTGCCTCTTCAATTGACGTCACATTCATCAGGAAGACAGGACCTTTTTGATCCTGGCGAGCCCACCATTGGTCGATCTTTCCAGCCAAGTAGAGACGAAGTGTAGCTGGCACTTCATTTGGAAATATCGTCTTGAGCTGCTCCGGCGTCGGCGGAGACGTGAATCGGCCTGATGCCAGAATCTTTGTAGTTGGTAGTACAGGGAAAGGCCGTTTGGGCTGTTCCGTGTCTTGAGCTGTTTCTCGGTTCTGACTCATATCAGGCTCCAGTCTTTGCCGCACTGCTCTTTTTGGGATTCAATTGATCCATGTGGGCGCGCGCGAAGTCGCCGACGCTCATGGGTTTTTTACCCGTGAGCTTTTCGATGTTGTTGTCCGCTCCGGACATCACACCATGCTGGTAGTCCTCCATGGCGCCACTCAGATGTTGAACGACGTACGGCGGCACGCCCATGGCCGCTATGGATTTGCAATATTCGTCGACGGACACGTTCTCGAACACGATCTTGCGACCTAGGGCTTCCGTTAGTTCCGCGGCCATCTGCTCATGGTCCACCTCGACGGGTCCGGAAAGGTTAATCGTCTGGCCGATGAGTGCCGCGGGATTCTTGAGGATCGCGGCAATCGCGCGACCTTGATCCTCCGCGGCAATCGGCGAATGACGGCCCTTGCCGACCGGCAAGCGAAGAATTCCTTCATTCGCGAGAAGAGGGAGCTGCCACGGATACAGCAACCATTCCAGGAAGTAGGTAGGCCTTAGATTGACGAACGATAGGCCCGACCATTTGTATATTTCCTCGGCGATGAAACTATCCCGGCATGACCAGCTCTTTGAATTGCGCCTGGCGGAGCGTTGCGAAAGATTGACGACAGTCGAGACGCCCGCTTCCTTTGCGGCTTGCACGAAATTCACGGTAGCGGTGATGAGTCCCGGCGCAACCGGATAAACGAAATAGGCGGCGTCCACGCCTTCCATGGCTTGCCTGATCGTGTCGATTTCCTGATGATTGCCGACGACGATTTCAGCGCCGAGATCCGCTAACGCTTTGGACCGATCATCGTTGGCGAGAACCATGGCACGAACTGTCAATCCCAGTTTTAGCGATTCTCTAACAGCGGGCCGACCCGTTTCTCCGGTGGCTCCTGTGATGAGTACTTTGCGGCTCATAATTTCCCTCGCAACGTAGCGAATCGCTCTTGAGGCGGGATACTATGCCTGCGTTTGATCGGGCGTATGCCATAAATCAAGCGTTTTAGGACATTTCGGATGATCTCTGCTACGGTAAATGCGTGAAACGTGCCCATAAAATCGGTTTTATCCTCTTCCCTCGCATTTCGACCATGAGCTTTGCCCTCTGCACCGTATTCGAGATGGCCAACTGGAAGCTTGGATATCCGGCGTACGAATTAACGCTGGTCTCAGAACGCGGTGGGCCGGTCAGGACCTCCCTTGGAAACGAAATTCAGACTGTATCGTTCAAGCGTCGCACCTTTGACACAATCATTGTCGCGGGCGAACACGTACCCGAACCCGGTTCGGCCACTTCGGGGCTGGTGAGCTATTTACGGTCCGTTGCGCAGTGTGGAACACGCATCGCTTCCTTTTGTACCGGCGCGTTTGTTCTCGCCCAAGCGGGATTGCTCGACGGCCGGCGGGCCACTACCCATTGGATTCTCGCGAAGCAATTGCAGCGGCTTTACCCCAAAATCAGAGTCGATATGGATCGTATTTTCACGGTCGACGGCCCCATATGGTCATCTGCTGGTCTGAGCGCGGGGATCGATCTCGCGCTGGCTTTGGTGGAAGAAAACCTCGGCCGCGAAATGGCTCATGAGACCGCCAAGTTGATGGTCGTGTATCACCGGAGAGCAGGTGGACAGTCGCAGCACTCGACGCTGTTAGGTTTGGACGCTACATCGGACCGCGTGCAAACCGCTCTCGCTTACGCAAAGGGAAATCTAGGCAAGCGTCTAGCCGTGGATGATTTGGCCGCCGCAGCCTTTCTTAGCCCGCGGCAATTCAGTCGAGTCTTCAGAGAGGAAACTGGACAAACCCCTGCCAAGGCAATTGAACGGCTCAGGGTAGAGTCCGCCCGGCTGATGATGGAGGCTGGGCGATTCTCCGCCGAGGAGATCGCTCGCATGAACGGATTCGGAAATCGCGACCGAATGCGGCGTTCGTTTCTTCGCGCCTTTGGGCAGCCACCTCAGGTGGCCCGGCGCACCGCAAATCTGCTCATCCCACAAATAGTCAGCCGGACGATTCGCCGACAGGCTACTCGGGAAAACTGAGCCCGATCAGCCCAGAGGTCTCTAGCACGACGCTCCTTGGGGCCCGCTTCCACATGATTTGCGGAAGTGATTGAAAGCGAAGCAACGTTGGTTGCGGCGGCCCGATACGTACCGAATACACAATTATTGAGCATACCGTTCTGTAGCGAATTGATTCATGACCCTGCCTAAGTCCTCTATTTGCAAGTAATGCGGATAAACCGACCGCCGACTCCTCACAAGGCATCTTCTGTCCGCCGCCAAGCAGCCGAGTTTGTCTGTGTGGCCCCTCGATTTGTCCTGACCACCATCCACGAACATTCTTGATGGCCTCGAAGGACCTTCCAAAAGGCCGAAAATGGCGCCTTTTGCAAGTAGATTGGCGCGACCCGCTAGTGCCCTCCACAGACGTTGACATCTAAAGTTGTGATTGAGGACGAAATCGTTAAGCAATCGAACTAGGGAGAACGATCATGCAAGGAGCTGTTCTGTACGGGCCGCGCGACATCCGTTTCGAGGAGCGCGACGCCCCGAAAATCATCCAGCCGACCGATGCCATCATTAGGATCTCGGCCGCGTGTGTTTGCGGATCTGACCTCTGGCCGTATCGCGGCATCCAGCCGATTGCTCAGCCAACGCCAATGGGCCACGAATACTGCGGCATTGTCGAGGAGGTCGGAACCGCCGTCACATCGGTTAATCCCGGTCAATTCGTGATCGGTTCATTTTTCGCGTCGGACAACATCTGTCCCGCCTGTCAGATCGGATACCAATCGTCCTGCCAGCATCGCGAGTTGGTCGGCGGAGCACAGGCTCCTCTGCTGCGTGTCCCACTCGCGGACGGCACCCTGGTCGCCACGTCCGATGTCCCCTCGGAAAACCTCATCCCGAGCCTGCTGACGTTATCAGATGTGATGGGGACCGGGTGGTTCGCCGCCGATGCTGCGAATGTTAAACCTGGCTCCACGGTTGTGGTGGTCGGTGACGGTGCGGTCGGATTGCTTGGCGTGCTCTCTGCGAAGCAAATGGGTGCAGAGCGGATCATTGCGATGAGCCGTCACGCGTCTCGCCAGAAGCTCGCACGCGAATTTGGTGCTACCGACATTGTCGCTGAGCGAGGGGACGAAGGTGTTGCGCGCATCAAGGAGCTGACCAACAGAGTCGGCGCCGATTCGGTGCTGGAGTGTGTTGGAACCCAGGAGTCGATGATGCAAGCGATCACCTCCACCCGCACTGGCGGCTATATAGGTTACGTCGGCGTGCCGCACGGTGTTTCTCTCGACGGCGAGCAATTGTTCTTCTCTCACGTCCATCTGCACGGTGGACCGGCTCCGGTGCGCCGCTATCTGCCTGCACTGATCAAGCTGGTGTTGGATGGAAGGATCAACCCCGGTAAGGTTTTCGATTTGACTCTGCCTCTCGATCAGGTGGCAGAGGGCTACCGTGCAATGGACGAGCGACGCGCGATTAAGACCCTTCTGCGCCCGAATGGAACGAAGTAAGGAGAATCCATGATGAGCGCGGCGAGAACATTGCTTTTGAGTGTGCTCGTGATGGCAACGAGTCTGGTGCCCGGCCAAAGCAAGATCGGCAATGCTTCCAGTCCGAACCCACAGCGAGTTTTCTCTCAGAGGAGCGATCACATGAAGATCAACATAAATATCGGCGGAAAGACTCTCACTGCCACATTGGTCGACAACGCGACGGCGCGGGATTTCGTTTCCGTTCTCCCTTTGAGCGTGTCGATGAAAGATCTGTTCGGGCGCGAGAAGTACGGCGATTTGCCCAAACCGCTTTCAGAGAAAGGCCCCAGGGAGAATAGGTACGAAGTCGGCGAGATCGCTTATTGGTCTCCGGATCACCAGTTCGCTGTCTACTACCACCAAGACGGTGAGTCGATACCGTCGCCCGGCGTAATACCCATTGCCAAAATTGACGCAGGGGTACAAGCGTTCAACGTGCCGGGATCGGTGAAGGTGACCATTGCCGTGGCCAAGTGAGACACACCAACGCTGGCCGACACAAATTTCATAGGAAGGGATTGAAATGAATCAGTCAAACAACAATTCGAGAAGAGGCTTTCTCCGCCAGTCTATAGCACTTAGTGCAGGCACAGTACTCGCAGGTTCAAGCAATATTTTTGCTAAGAAATCATCTGAATACGGGAAAGGCCCTTATCCCACAGAGGGGATGGCAGGATATTCGGCGACTGATCCACTTCGACTTCTGAAGCTCCAGCGTCGAGCTCTTGGCCCGAAAGACGTCGCGATCAAGATTCACTATTGTGGAGTTTGTCATTCTGACATTCACACGATCCATGGCGACTGGGGGAAGATCCATTATCCACAAATCGTGGGCCACGAACTGGCTGGAGAGGTTGCGGCAATTGGCAGCAGTGTGAGTAAGTTCGACGCGGGGTCACGTGTTGGCGTGGGAACGATGGTTGACTCTTGCAGGCATTGTGCCGAGTGCCTCCGCGGATCTGAGAACTACTGCGAGAACGGCAACACGCAGACGTATGGCTCAAAAGACCGCGACGGGTCAATCACTCAAGGAGGCTATTCGAAATTCATCGTCGTTGACGAAGATTTCGTCCTGAGTGTTCCGAATCCAATCGATCTTGCCGAAGCGGGTCCATTATTGTGCGCTGGTATCACGACCTATTCACCTCTTCGCCATTGGAGTATTGCTCCTGGAAAGAAGGTCGCAATTGCGGGTCTGGGTGGCCTGGGACATTTGGCCGTACAGTTAGCAACGAAGATGGGAGCCGATGTGACCGTGGTGACGACGTCCCCGGACAAGCAAGAAGATGCGCGTCACTTTGGTGCCACAGACGTTCTCATCAACAAAGATGGGGCTGATTGGTCAAAGTACAAGAGAGCCTTTGACTTTATTCTGGATACGATCCCCTACCAGCACGACTTGGACAGGTTCATTCCGCTCCTCAAGCGAGATGCAATGCTCTGCCGGGTCGGTGTTGGAAAACTCACCACTCCAAACGAGTACGGCCAAATGACCACCGTACTCTCAAGAACTGCCCTCGCCGGATCAAACACTGGTGGCATTCGAGAGACTCAGGAGATGCTGGAGTTTTGCGCTATTCAAAAGATCAAACCGCAGATCACAAAGATTCCGATGGATGGAATCAACAACGCGTGGTCGAAGGTGATTGCGAAACAAGCCAGGTATCGTTTTGTTGTGGACATGGACATGAAAGGCTAACCGTGCAATACGGAATCTTCACTCGATGTGGGCTGATGTAGCTGAAAGCAATCGTGCAACGGATGAACGCCGCGCGACTACAGTTTTTCTTTGTATGTGAGGAGACGATTTATGGAGACTGAAATGAATGGAACTTTGACAGGAAAAGTCGCATTTGTGACAGGGGCGGGAGGCGGCATCGGTCGTGCGACTGCGATGGCATTTGCTCGCGAAGGAGCGAGCGTGGTGGTGGCTGACGTTTCCGAAAAGAATAACCAAGAATCGGCGCGCATGATTGAGGAACAGGGCGGTCGGGCGCTTGCCGTCCGGTGCGACGTGACACGCGCCGAGGACGTAAAGGCGGCTCTGGACAAGACCGTCGAAACCTTCGGGCGCCTGGATTTCGCCTTCAATAACGCAGGCATTGAGCCGAAGAAGCCCGCTCCGACTGCGGACTACGACTTGGAGGAGTGGGACCGGATCATCGACACCGACCTCCGCGGCGTTTTCCTCTCCATGAAGTACGAAATCCCCCTCATGCTCAAGCAGGGAGGAGGCGCGATCGTGAACACTTCCTCGGGTGCCGGCGTGATTGGCATCAAAGGCAGTCCGGCGTACACCGCCGCGAAACATGGCGTGATCGGCCTCACCAAGGCGGCTGCCCTCGACTACGCCGCGCAGAACATTCGCGTTAACGCCGTCTGCCCTGGCTATATCGATACCCCAATGATGGATCGCTTCACTGGCGGAACTGCCGAAGGGAGGGCGAAGGTGATTTCGGAGGAGCCAATCGGGAGGATGGGGCGGCCCGAAGAGATCGCCAATTCCGTTCTGTGGCTCTGTTCGGATGAGTCACGCTTTGTCATTGGAAGTGCTATGGTCGTCGACGGTGGCCAAACGATTCAGTAGCGGCACAGAGCGGCTTCGAGAGGACGCACGAAAGGAGAGTAACAATTATGGAAATCAAAAGAGCTGGCTCACAACCTTCCGCGAAAGGCCCGTCTGACTGGTTCACTGGATCGGTTCGCATCGACCCACTTTTTCAGGCTCCCGATCCCGCGTTTGTTCAAGGGGCGAGCGTGACGTTTGAGCCGGGTGCGCGGACCGCATGGCACATTCATCCGCTCGGCCAGACGCTCATAGTTACTGCAGGCTATGGTTGGGTTCAGCACGAAGGTGGCCCGATCGAGGATATCCGCCCTGGTGACGTGATCTGGTTCTCGCCGAACGAGAAGCACTGGCATGGCGCGACGCCCACAACTGGCGTGACGCACATCGCCATTCAAGAGAAGAAGGACGGCAAGGTAGTGGACTGGATGGAGCAGGTCACCACCGAGCAATACCGGAAATAACGGGTGTGCGAAACAAACTGAAAGAGGAGTTATGCTATTACACAAGCTATGACGAAACGATTCCGAGTTTCTAGTACGCTACCGCGGAAGCTCGAAGAATTGGGTCTTTCGCCGAAGACAGTTCTGCGCCAAGCGGGTCTGCCAAGAGTCTTGTTCAACCTGGACAGGATCCTCGTCAGCACCGAGGACTTTTTCGCTCTGCACCGGGGAATAGCGGAAGCCAGCAACGATCCTGCGTTTGGCCTGAAGCTCGGGACCGAGGAGCGCGTCGAGCGCTATGACCCCGTTAAGCTCGCTGCGCTCTCCGCGCGGTCGTTCCGGGATGCGGTCGAGCGGTTGTCGCGCTACAAACAACTCACTTGTCCAGAGGAAATCCGTCTCATCGAACGAGGCAATGAATGCGCGGTCCAGTTCGTCTGGCTTCTCGCCCATGAGCAAGAGCCCCCGTTGCTAGTAGACGTCTGCTTTGCATGGATTGTTGCTCTCGGTCAGCGAGGCACGGGACGATCGCTACATGCCAAGAGAGTCGAGTTTCAACGAGCACCCGCGCATCGAGAAATGTACGAGTCGCATTTCCGCTGCCCGGTAAAGTTCAAGGCCACGCAGAATGCTCTGATATTCAGCAAGTCGGATATAGAACTCCCCTTTGTCACTTACAACGCTGACTTGCTCGCGACTGTCGCGCCCCAACTGGAGGCGGAACTCACGGAGCAACTCGCGGAGAAGACTTTTACCGAACAAGCGAAAGGCATTCTGAAACAGTTACTCGCCGGTCAGCGTCCCGGAATACAGGACCTCGCAAGAGAGTTGCATCTCAGCACTCGGACCTTGCAGCGCCGCCTTACTGAGCAGCGCATTACCTTTCAACGTTTGTTGGATGAAGCCCGTCATGAACTGGCCCGTCACTACCTGCTCCACTCATCTCGGGAGTTAAATGAAACTGCCTATCTTTTAGGCTACGAAGACGCCAATTCCTTCTTCCGAGCTTTCCACCACTGGGAGGGGACCTCGCCCGGACAATGGCGGATTCTCCAAAATAGGGCACACTAGATTAGCGGGCGGGAACGACGGGACTCGAATCCGCGACCTCCTGCGTGATATGGAGGTGCGGTCTTCATACTTTATCAATTCGGATTGTAGCGGGGTATTCGGAACCTATTGGGGCAGAACAGTTTTTGGTTGCGGAGGCTTGATTTGAACCAACGACACAACGGCCAGAAGATTTTGCTCGTCTTGTTCAACCCGGCTTGTAGGAAGTGATCTCCGCGCTTGGCATCGACTCTGGACGGATTACGAGCAACTAGGAATGTAATGCAAACGAGGCAGACGGCGGTACTCGAGAGACGAACCCCTCGGACAAGACTCGCCCAATATTCTTTCGCTGGCCCCTCCCTCCACTCAGGCATAAACGCGCCGCCTGCGGCGGCGCAGGCCTTCGTTCCGGGAGTGGCCAGCGAGACTCAAGCCATGCTCTAATGACTCAGCCGTCGGCGAGCGAATCAGCTCGAAAACCTATTCCACTTAACATATTGGTAAGACATTTTGTGAATCTCCTTTTTCTGCTCCATTTTCTTGGAGCACCCAAAAGCGAGGGCTTCTGCTCCCAAAGCGAACGGCTGCTTTATGGGAGGGACCCGCGCTGTGGTTCGGGAGGAACCGGGAAAGCAGAAGACGTGAAGCTGCCGGGCGCAGGAATTAGCCCGAAGCCGTGCCCAAGAAAGTGCGCGGCAGAAATAGGCGAAACGTACCGATTCGGTGACATAGTCGAGAGGGGGAGCCCGTCAAGAACGGGCCACAGTGGGAGAAGAACGCTTAGGTTGGCCAATGAAGCGCAGATTGGGGCTGAGGCTAAGGCGCTGAACGCAGACCCGCAGTGAAACACAGTGGCAATGCAGAAGGTGTTCGAGGAGCGATTTCAGGCGGCGCGAGCGGCGGATGCTTTGGTTGACTTCTTGGATCTTTCGGTGTGCGAGTTTTTTCCAGCGCGGCCCGACTGGGGCGTCGCCCCGCAACCCGTTGAGAAACAGTTTGATGTCGCTCAACGTGAATCCCATCTCGCTCGCAAAGCGGATCATGAGCACGCGGTCGAGTGCGTCCGCGGGGTATCGTCGCTGGCCGCTTGCACGGTGGGGCGCGGGAAGCAATCCGCATCTTTCGTAGTAACGTATCGCGGAAGCGTTTAGCCCCGAACGGCCGGCGAGTTCACCTATCTTCATTTCGTTGCCTTCCGCTAGCCCTGTAAATAGATGCTTGACTTAAAGCTGACTTTAAGTTCTAGCATTTTGCAATGGGATTCGCCAAGTCTCATGGGAGGAAAATCATGACAGTGCAGAGAGAACGAAACGGAAGAAAGCGCAGGCAGCGTGCAGCGGTTGCGGGGCTTGCGGTGTTGCTTTCGACTGGCGCGCTGGTTAAAGGATCACCGCAGGAGACGAAGACCAAAGAAAAGGAGAAACAGGTGCTGACGACGCAAAACAAATTCTACTGCAACATCAAAGCTCTGAATCCGGCGGAGCGCGAGCGCCACAGACAATTGACCGACAAGCTGATCGCGGCGCGGAGGGAGATCGTGGAAACAGAAAAGGGTTACGAATTCCAGTACACTCCATCGAATGTCTCGATCGGAGAGCTGGCCGACTGGGTAGCGGCTGAGGGCAAGTGCTGCCCCTTTTTTGATTTTCACATTGACCTGGAGCGTGAGGGCAAGCTGCTCTGTCTTCGGCTGACAGGGGAGGAAGGGATTAAACCGTTCATCCGGTCAGAGTTCCAGGTGCCTACTAAATAGCAATTGCGTGGAAAGTGGCAGGCTGTCAGTTGATACAGTTTTGCACGTACTTGTCCGCCCATCCTGCTGGCCGGATTGCTGCTCAACAGCCTTTTCGGTCTATGGTGGGCCGATCCAGTGGCAGCCCTCGTCATGGTTCCGATCATCGCGAAGGAAGGAATCGAAAGGCTACAAGGCAAAGGCTTTGATAGTTGCACATCTAGCGACTAGCCTTGTCGCCGCTGCTGCGGCGACATACCTTCGCCCAGTATGGTTTTGGCATCGCCGCCAAGAAGATTGGTCCCCGCGTTGACGCGATTCGGTTCTCGTACATCTACAACTTTCGTGCGCGACAGATGCACTTAATAATCGTGCCACCGGACCAAACTAGAAAAGAAGGCGTGAATTGTGTGAGGAACCTCAAATTTGTATGACTACTCGTCTTATCAGGAGAAACAACAAGACTGGTATATACTGCGGTGGACCGAGCATAGACGGACACCAGGCTACCGGATGATTGAGTTTCGCACCGCAAATGTTCAGCAGATCGGCGATCGAGGTTTCACGCGATGACCCGCAGGCAATTTCATATTTTGGTAGCACTGATTCTTCTGGTTTGCGTAGTCTGCCCCTACGTCGAGGTGGGTTTAGATTGGAATGAGGGTGTTATCACGACGGGGTATGACACGGAATCAATCGTTGCGATTCTTGCTCTTCTCCTGACTTTGTCGCTTATGCTTGCAAAGCTTATGGCCGTTTTTCTGCCAGCCCAGATCACGGACGAACCCGTTGTCGCTTCGCGTTCGTCCCAGAGTCGGCATCACAGTTTTGTGTTTGGTGTCCTCGAAGTTTTTCCTCCCCTTTCTCTGCGCATCTAGAATTTTCCCAAAAACATAGAAACGAAATCTATTGGCTGAGTGTCGATTTCCGTTCATGCGGAGCGTATTTGTATGTACATGAAAAGATTGGTCGGTTTCTCTTTCTTGGCGATTTGCATTTTGTCCGGATGTGCTGCGCAAAAATACCAGCCAGCACCTATCGTACCGACGGAGTCAGCTTTACGACTGGAGTCACGCAGTCTAACGGACCCAGATCTTCGAGCGTTCATCGAAAAAAACATTGGTCACGCGCTGCCGCCATGGCCGCAGCAGTCTTGGAACCTCGGAACACTCTCGCTTGCGGCTTTGTATTTCAATCCCGCAATGGAAGCTGCTCGGGCGCGCTCTGCAGAGGCGCAAGCAGCCGTCGTGACGGCTGGTGCACGGCCAAATCCCAGTGTGAGCGTTGCACCCGGCATTCCAAGCCCCTACCTGTTCAACTTCGATTTTGCCGTACCAATCGAAACGGCGGGCAAGCGCGGACATCGAATTCAAGCTGCTCGAAGTCTAGAAGATGCTGCTCGGTTCGATCTTGCGGATTCAGCGTGGAAGGTGCGCAGCGGTGTCCGCGTTGCGCTACTCAACTATCTCCTCGCTTCCCGAAGCTTTGACTTGCTGCATTCCGAAGAGCAGGTTCGCGGGGACCAAGTAAATGTCTTGGAGCAAAGGTTTTCTGTGGGGGAGATTCCAAGACCGGAACTAGACCTAGCGCAGATCGAGTTTTCAAAAACACACTTAGCCATCAGCACCGCCGAAGGTCAGATCGCCGAGGCCAAGGCAGCGCTGGCAGCCTCGATTGGGATTCCAGTTGCTGGGCTTCAAGGGCTCAATTTCTCCTGGGCCGACATGGATTCGCCGCCAAGCGCGGAGTCGCTCTCGCGAGAAAAGATTCAAAGAGAAGCCGTTCTAAATCGACTAGATGTCCGCCGCTCTCTTGCACAGTACGCCGCAACCGAAGCCGACTTGCAGCTCGAAATTGCCAAGCAATATCCAGATGTCCAAATCGGGCCTGGTTACACCTACGAGGAGAAAAACAACTTTTTCACACTCGGAGTCTCAACCACTCTGCCCATCTTCAACCGCAATCAAGGACCCATCGCGGAGGCCGAGGCTAGACGGAAAGAAGCCGCAGCCAATTTCTTGGAGAAGCAGGTGCAGGTCATCGCGGGAAGCGAACGTGCATTGGCCCTCTATATCGCGGCGCTAAAGGAACTGGCCGAAGCTGATCAATCTCTTCGCAAGCTCCAAGACGCTCGTCTCCAAATGATGGAGCAAGCAGTTCGGCTTGGCGAGGAAGATCGACTGAGCCTTGCAGGTGTGCAAATCGAAAGTTCAGTTGTCTCCCGCTTGAGATTGGACGCGCTTCAACGCGCGCAGATCGCTCTTGGCGAACTGGAAGATGCTGTACAACGGCCGCTTGATCTGGGCGACGTTTTCCCCGTTGATCCCGAATCTCCCGTAGTGAAGAAGTCGCCCAAGGAGTCGAGACGATGAATGCAACCTCCAGACTTCCAAGCATCAGATCTATTGGTATTTTCAGCATTACTCTCGTGATGCTGACATTCCTGGGAGCTTGCCAGAATCGCATCGATAAAGACGATGAGGCCCGTCCCGCTCAAGGGAAAAAGGGACCGGCCCAAATTTCAGTCGAGAACGGACAAACCGTCCTCACCGTTGATCCGGCGACACAAAGCCGCCTCGGGCTTGAAGTTGCCACACTCGCCGCAACCGTCACTCGCGCACAGGCCACGCTTCCTGCCGTCGTTCTTTCCGCACAAGACCTTGCGACTTTTCGCAACGGCTATATCGCAGCGCAGGCGCAACTTCAAAAATCAAGCGTCGAGGCCGATGTTGCTCGCAAGGAATATACACGTCTGAAGACTTTGTTCGATCAAAGTCAGAACATCTCTGAGAAGTCGCTTCAATCCGCGGAGGGCACGCTGCGCGCGAATGAGACGGATGTTCGCGCGGCGGAGCAGCAATTGAATCTGCAAGAATCTTTCGTTCGGCAGGAGTGGGGAGGCGTCGTAACAAAATGGGCGGTAGAAAATTCATCAGATCTTCGGCGTCTTTTCGATCAGCGCGAAGTGTTGGTGCAAATGACGATGCCAGCCGATGCGACGTTTGGGGCACCAAAGACCATCTCGTTTGAAATCCCCGGCGCGAAGCGAACGGAAGCGAGTTTTATTTCCGCATTCCCCCGAGTCGATCCGCGAATTCAAGGGCGGAGTTTCCTCTATGTCGCACCTGCTCATCTAGGCCTCACGCCTGGCGTAAATCTGCTCGCTCATCTATCGGTCGGCAGTCCGGTGAAAGGGCTGATCGTGCCTACGTCGGCGGTTGTTTGGTCCGAAGGCAAGGCTTGGATATTCCAGCAAACGGCGTCCGACCGTTTTACCCGTCGTCCCATGCCGACAGATGCTCCTGTCGAAACAGGTTTTTTTGCCGCGCAGGGATTCTCTCCGGGGGACAAAGTTGTCACGCAGGGGGCGCAGGCTCTGCTTTCAGAAGAAATGCTCCTGAGTGGCCAGAGTGGAGGAGACACGGATGAACACTGAAATAACAGGTGCCCAGTGCTGAACGCTATTGTCCGCATCTCAATCCGTTTTCGCGGTATTGCGATCTCGCTGGCGTGTGCGCTCCTCGTCTACGGAATTTTTTCGCTCTCCCGCGTGCCCTATGACGTTTTCCCTGAGTTTGCACCTCCCGAAGTTTCCATTCAGACAGAGGCGCCTGGTCTTTCTCCCGAGCAGGTCGAGGTTCTGGTCACCCAGCCCATGGAGAATGCCATCAATGGCGTTTCTGGGATCGAGTCCTTACGTTCACGATCGATTCAAGGTCTTTCCGCCATCACCGTTGTCTTCCGTTCCGGCACCGATGTCTATCGCGATCGTCAGGCCGTGACCGAGCGTTTGTCCACTGTCGCCAGCGAGCTCCCTACCGGAGTTCAGCCGCCACTCATGACTCCGCTTACGTCCTCGACGACCTGGGTCATGGAAGTGGGTCTCACATCGGACAAACAATCGCTCATGACGTTGCGAACGATTGCCGACTGGACGGTTAAACCGCGCCTATTGGCGGTTCGCGGCGTTGCTGGAGTGGAGGTCAATGGAGGCGAGGTCAGACAGATTCAATTTCAATTCGATCCTCAGAAGCTCGTTCAATACGGAGTGAGCGTAGAGGACGTGATCGCCGCCGGGCGACGCGCTACCGGAGTTCGCGGCGCCGGCTTTGTCGATACGCCCAATCAGCGAATCGTGCTGCAAACAGAAGGCCAATCAGTCACAGCTGTGCAACTTGCGCGGACAGTTCTTGTCCATCACAACGGAACGAACGTCACCTTGGGAGACGTCGCGCGCGTCGCAGACGCCCCGGCTCCGATCATCGGCGCGGCTTCGATCAAAAGAAAACCGGGCGTGTTGTTGGTAATTGACGGTGCGTACGGTTCGAATACGCTCGAAATCACGCAGGGCATCGACAAGGCACTCGCCGACCTGCGCACCAGTCTCGACGCACAAGGCATCTCCCTTCATCCAGAAGTGCTCCGTGCAGCCGACTTTATTGATGTTGCCCTTCATAACGTTCGTGACTCATTGCTCATCGGTGCGGTTCTTGTAGTCGTGGTTCTGTTCTTGTTTCTATTCAACTTCCGCACGGCTGCGATCTCCTGCACTGCGATTCCGCTGTCCCTGCTCGCAGCAATAATTGCGCTCGATAAGATGGGTTTGAGCTTGAACACGATGACGTTGGGGGGGCTGTCGATTGCCATAGGCGAGGTCGTGGACGATGCAGTGATTGATGTCGAGAATATCTATCGTCGTTTGAGAGAGAATCGGGCGTCGTCGAACCGTCGTTCGGCGTTTCATGTCGTGCTTGATGCTTCGATCGAAGTGCGTAGCGCCGTGGTCTATGCAACCTTCGCGGTGATCCTGGTTTTCTTCCCTGTTCTGAATATGTCGGGCTTGGCTGGAAGGATCTTTGGACCGCTCGGCATCGCCTACATCTGGGCTATCCTGGCGTCACTCGCGGTCGCATTGACCGTTACGCCGGCCCTTTGCATGCTCCTGTTGGCCGACCGTGATCTCGCGACGCAAGAACCACCCGCGGTCCATTGGTTGAGAAATGGATATCACAAAATTCTTCTCGCCGTTGAGAAAGTTCCTCGGCTGTTGATTGCAGCTGTCGCAGTTTTTGTTGCGCTGGGCATTGGGGGTTTGTTCTTTCTGAGTGAATCGTTTCTACCGGAATTGCGCGAGGGCAACGTAACCATACACATGACGGCAGTCCCCGGTACTTCTCTCCAAGAGTCTATGCGACTAGGGGACCGCATCACGGAAACCGTACTGAAAATTCCTTCCGTGCAGTCGGTCGCTCAACGAGCCGGAAGAGCCGAATTGGGCACCGACACCATGGGCACCCACGAAAGCGAAATTGATGTGAATTTGAAAGCCCGCGGCGGGAATCAGGTGAGGGCCGCACAAACAGGCATCGAGGAAGCCATCTCGCAGCTGCCCGGCGCCCAGCTTACATCCAACGGATTTTTGACAGAACGGATCAACGAGACGTTGTCAGGCTACAAGGCCCCGATCGTGGTCAATGTTTTCGGCAATGACCTAGGCCAGCTCGACCAGCAAGCGGGAGAGATTGTCCGCATACTGAGTAATATTCAGGGCGCGGTCCAAGTGCAGCTCCAATCTCCCCCCGGCATGCCGCAGATGATAGTACGGCTCCGCAACGACGATGTAACCCGCTGGGGCTTCGATCCAGTCGAAGTTCTTGATGTCATAAGAACCGCCTACGGGAGCGAGACAGTTGGACAGATCTACGAGGGAAATCGAGTTTACGACGTAGCTGTCATTCTTGCCGCTAGCGATCGGCCGAGGATCAGCGAAATAGGTGCCCTACCGCTTCGCAGTCCAGACGGAAATTACGTCACGCTCAAGCAGCTCGCCGCGATTGACGAATCGTCCGGGCGGTACGTCATCTTGCATCAGGGCGCGCGTCGGGTGCAGACCATTACCTGCAATGTTCAGGGCCGTTCGGTGGATTCGTTTGTCGCTGAAGCGCAAAAGAGCATCTCCCGATTGTCCTTTCCCACCGACACCTATGTCGAATTTTCCGGTACGGCGGCGGCGCAGGCACAATCCCGTCGAGACCTCTTGGTGAATTCACTGCTAGCGGGGCTTGGAATCGTCCTGCTCTTATCCATCGTTATGGGCAACTACCGCAACTTGTTGTTGGTTCTCGCAAACTTGCCCTTTGCGCTGGTGGGAGGAGTGCTCGCCGGACTGTTCACTGGCGGCAACCTGTCGCTTGGATCCCTCGTTGGCTTTGTAACTCTGTTTGGAATCACTCTGCGCAATTCCATCATGCTGATTTCACACTATGAGCATCTGGTGGAAGTGGAAGGCATGACCTGGGGACTGGATACTGCTCTCCGCGGTGCTTCCGAGCGTCTTGCTCCCATTCTGATGACCGCCCTCGTGACGGGTCTGGGCCTATTGCCTTTAGCAATCGGCAGTGGCGATCCCGGACGTGAGATTGAGGGTCCGATGGCCACGGTAATTCTTGGCGGACTCGTAACCTCAACTCTCTTGAACCTACTCGTACTGCCCACACTTGCTTTCCGTTACGGCAGATTCGAGGCTATGCAGGCACCTTGATCTAGCAATAGAGAGGAATTCCATGGACGTCACATTGCTTAAAGGACTGGTCGGATTAGTGCCAATGTGTATGCTGTTTTCTGGCTCGGTGGTCTTGTTTCTACGGAGAAAGAGTGTGTGCTCTTTCCTACAGCTATTCGGCGCAGGATGTCTGGTGGTGGTCGTTCTTACGCATGTCTCCGAAGCGCTTCACTTGTTTTCTTGGATGCACTGGGGACTTGAGCATAGCGTTGGCCACTACCTGGATTTGTGGAGTGCTGTTTTTGGCCTCACGTTGTTTCCAATCGGATATCTGCTTCACTCTCTCACAAAGCAACACGCGTAACGATACCCTGACCTGAGTCGTTTCGGTAGTTAGGCCCGAAAGCTAGGGTTCGGCTGCCCCGGCCCCTCCCTCCACTCAGGCATAAACGCGCCGCCTGCGGCGTCGCAGGCCTCCGTTCCGGGAGTGGCCGGCGAAACACAAAACATGCTCTAATGACTCAACCGTCGGCGAGCGAATCAGCTCGAAAACCTATTCCACTTAACATATACGTACATTTGTGAATCTCCTTTTTTGCCCTTGTAATTGGGGCACTCGAAAGCGAGAGGGGTCTGCTCCCAAGGCAAGGGTCTGCATTTCGGGAGGGGCACAAAAAGTCTTCGCTGCCGCTCGCGAAGAGTTTTTGGGAGGAAACGGAAAAGCAGAAGAGCCGAAGGTGCCGGGGCGCAGGAATTCCGCCGAAGCCGTGCCCAATGAAATGGGCGGAAGGGAGGCAAAAATGAAATGAGTCGAAATGGCTTTTGAGGATACGGGAAGCACACTCCACACGGGACACCCGTCCTTGGATCGCCTGCTGGTGGACTATGGACAGGCAACGCGCGGTGGCGTCGCATCGTCTGGATGGGCTTCCGGGGGGCGACAAAAGAAAGGAGCGAGCCGGATGTCAGGATCGTCGAGAATCGAGGAGGAGAGGCAACGGGAAAATCAAACGTAACGGCGGGGAAAAAGGCGGGGCGATTTCGCACGGCAAGCGGCAGATTTCATCGGCACTGCTAACCCGCCCAACTGGCGAGAGGAGCCGTGAGTCATGCTCGCAACCGAGAGGCTTCCGTGTGTCAGAGGGTTTTCGGAACTGAGGGTGAGTGAGGAGAACGGGGCCGTCCGGTGAAGGACGGCCCCGTTCGGTTTGACGTTGGGTTACCTACGAGCGGTTCTTGTTTTTGGCGCGGGCTGCTTTTTGGAGCTGGCCTTTTCGACTTTCTTCCGGGCTTTCTCCTTGTCCGCTTCCGCAACGGCGGCGCGCAGTGCCTTGGTATCAATCTTGTAAAGGCTCGCTGTGTCCGCTAGCGGGTCGTCGTCCTTGTTGACGGTCGCACTTCCGGCAGAGCCGATGAGCATGGCCTCGAAGATGAGCACTGCGAGTCCAGCCGCGTCCGCCTTCTTGTAGAGCGTCCGCGCTTTTTCGGCCATTTGCCAATCGTGAGCATCTTTGGGATTTTGGAAGCCGTGGCGTTTGGCAAGCCTGCACGCCAGTTCGTGCGACAGCGAGCGCAAGACAAACTGCGCCACGATGCGTAGCTCGTCGGTTCCAAACTGCGGCTTTACCCGCCTGAGCACGTCCGCGAGAAGGCGGTGCCGGAACGCGAGCGCCTGTTTCGCCTTTTGGTTTGCGGCGGTCTTTTCGGCCTTCCACTGGAGCCGCTGCTTTTCTTGGTCATGCCGCTCTCCAAAGTGAATCTTGCAGGTCGGGTCCGCACAGACTTTCACAAGGCGCCCCTTGTCCATGCCGTCCGCGTGGATGGCCGGAGTCAGGTGGGAACAGAGTTTTTCTTCGGGCCGTGCGTCCCTGCCTTTTTTGGTTTTGCGGTTCACGACTTCGACGTAGTTGCGGCGAGCGAGAATGGGTGATTCTCCCGTTGTGTTGTAGTTTTCCGATATCTGCACCAGATTCGGCATCTTCGTGACGCGCTGCGCGATGTGCGCGTCGAGCTTGCGATTGAAACACGCGGCATCGGCGCACGAATCTTCCCTGACTTCGGAAAAGAGCAGCGAGTTGAATCCCGTGCGCTTGGGGCAATTCGCACAACTCCCCGCTTCCGGCACAAGGGTTTCATCGTCCTTCGAGAACGGAACGGATTTGAGAGTGAGGTAGACGTTTTGGTCAATCCACCCCTGCAAACGGCTGGCGGGAACGAGGCTGCGTTCGGTATCGTTCGCCGCGTAGTAGCCGTCAAAGCAGTGCGCCAACGCTTTCTCCTGTGCATCCGCTCCGAGCTTGGCAATCAGCAGCGCGTGCTCGATGCCGATTTGGGCCGCCGTGAACGCCTCGGCCACAGGGGGGATCAGGTCCAAGAGCCGGAGGCGCTTGGCGACATACGCCGCAGCCTTCCCGGTTTTCGCTGCTATTTTCTCAATCGTGTACCCGGCCCCTTCCCGTTCGAGCAAGGCCCGGAACCCTTGCGTTTCCTCGAACGGGTGCACATCGGCCCTTTGGATGTTTTCAATGATTTGCGTTTCGAGAGCTTCCGCATCGGTGAGAACAACGATGCGGACCGGAGCTTCCCGCAAACCCGCCAGCTTCGCGGCGCGATAACGCCGCGCTCCCGAAACGATTTCGAAGTGGCTGTTCACTCTCCGCGTGAGCAAAGGCGAAAGGATGCCTGTGCTGCGGATGCTCTCGGCCAGTTCCTCCAATCGCTCCTCATCGAACGTCTTGCGGGGGTTGGTCGAGGATTCGACCAACTCCGCGAGGGGAACGTTCACGTACTCTTGCAACTGTTTTATTGCTTCTTTGGTGCTCATTTCCTTTTCTCCTTTTTTCTTAACAAAATGGTTTTTGTATTTCTTCACACTGCAACGGCAAGCCCGAGACGTGGAACGGGCAGCCTAGTGGCTGCCCGTTGCGGGACTTCCCGCTTTCAAAATGGAAGTGGCGGCGGCAAAGATGTGCGCCGCGTTGTGGTTGGGGATTTCTCTTTCGGTTTTCAGCCAGTGCTGGATGTAGCCTCGGCAGAACTCTGCTCCGTCGAGTCCCAGCGTTTCGCAACAGATGAGCGCGACGGATTCCGCTTCCACCTCGCACAAATGGCGGGGAGTGTGTTCACCGTCCACGAGCTTTTCGGAAGTCGTATGCCCGAGAACAACGTGGGCAATTTCGTGGAACGTGGTTTTCTGCGGGAGCGCAGCTAGCGGATTTACAGCAATTTCCCGGTGCCTTGCAAACCCCTGAATGTTGCCGTTGATTTCGTTAAACGCCGTGCTCGTTATATTCAGAGCGCGGAGCGCCGTATCCAAGTCGAAGCCGGGAATCGGCGCAACGTAGGTTTCTGCGCCCTCCGTTTGTGCGAGGACGAACCAATAGGCACGGAACCGAAAGGCGTTGCGTGTCCGTGGCTCTGCTGATTCTTCCTCCGTGTCGTCCGTGTGCGTGGTTCGTTTGAATGGCATCGGCATGCAAAGGGTGATTCCTGTTTCCCCTTTGCGTACTTGCCGTTTGCGCTCAAGCCAACCGCGGTAGGTGTTGAGTGGTCCGGGCTGCAAGTTGCGTCGAACGCACTGTTCGAGCGCAAGTAAGGCATTCCCGAATGAGTAGTTGTGAAATGCAGTGTAGGCTGCGAGCATTCGACCGGGCTTTTCGACCGCATCGCGCAAGAGTTCTCCCCAAGTGGCATGTTGTCTTTCTGGCATTTTGCTTTTCCTCTTTTCTTCCTTTTTTCAGGCGTGGTTTTCGCTTGAAAAAAAGAAACAATGCCCTTCCTAAGTGGTCCCCGGCGCCTAGCCGTCCGCGCTGTCAAGGGCGCGTGGGGTTCGCGTTCATCGGAGCGCAGCGGAGACCCTTGACAGGAGAAGCGGGCGGTCTAGGCGCAGTCTTCACGCAGGAAGGGCAGACAGGAGAAAGGGCAGTTCCGTTGGAAACCTACCGATGGAAGTTGTGATTTTGTGGATCTGGAAAAACTTGTGTGGATGGAGAGCTACAGGAAGAACTCAAGCTTTTAAGGGTGAAGCAGGGCCAAAGCGGCAAACAGGTCAACCCGCTCTTCTTCGGAAAGTGCGTCGAATCTTCAGCATTCGATGTTTCCTCCCGATTGCGGTCCCTTGTAGGATCTTCTGAGTTTCGTGAACAGTACTTCCTTGACTCGATAATTGCGGGGGTGAAGCTTTTTTCGTTCCGCATAGCTTGATGCTAGCGTGGTCTTATTGCACTTGATGCTATACAACGAGCGAGAGCTTACCGTTTGCGTGTCGTCCAACCGTATGGATAGCGCAGCTTGCTCTTGGCGCTTTTGTTGGAATCGTGGGTGATTTTGAGAAGATACGCAGGGACGGCCATCTCTTCAGATAGGCGTGCCTCAAATTCGCCGCTAGTCAGCGTGGTGTAATGTACTGGGTTTCCTGAACCGTCACCAAAGCCGTCTTCTTCCATCCAAAGAATATTCGTGCCTCCGAGAAAGATTTTTTCGACAGTGTACACATCGCGCGTCTTTTCTGTGGTGACAACGTCCACGGCAACGGTAAGGCCCTTACCAGGAATCGAATGAAAGCGGTCTGCATGCGAGACCAGACATTCCGCGATGAAGTCGAAACTACCGGAAAGCTCCGCATACCGCTGTAGTTGAAATACCACGGTTAGAAAGCGCGCTTTGGATTTCGCGCGCAACTGCGCTTCTGGGTTGAAAAAAATCTCAAACAGGATTCCGTCCAAGAGGGCCTTTCTCTTGTCTTTGTCGACGCCTTTTGTACGAGTCACGAAATCCTGCAGATAAGAGAGCGCGCTGCGCGCGTCGCCGCAGGCTGCTTGATAGATGTTCCGGCCAATAACGAAGAGCGAATTGGTACCAAATTTATTCGCGAGCGTCGTGTCCAGGCTATCGATCGCGGGGTTCTGCTTATACCAATCGTGGGTTTTCAGCGCCAGGATCAGGCGGTGCGACGGCTTAGATTCGTCGAGGATGAGGAGCTTGTCGCTGAGTGCCGTATCTCTGTACTCGTCGATTCGGGCTCCCAGGCTAAGGTTGAAGAAAAATTCCCCTGACAGCGAAGTATGTTCCCAAGAAATCTGCTTCTGTTTCGTCGCGGCACTGAGTGTATTGCGGACTCGCTTGAACATGCTCTCGATGGAGCAGTCGGGTGTGTCGATGTGCTGCAAAAGCGCCGCTGTATACGCGCCATTGCGACCGGAACCATCTTTCGCTGTCTGCCCCGGCGAAGTTGCAAATGCGACTAGAGTGCCCTTAGGAGCGTAAACGGGTGCCAACCCGCGTGCAGCGGAAGACCGATTCCAAGCACGTTCGTATGGGTTGTCTCGGCAAGCGTCCAATATAATGATGTTGGTTAAGGTGGAAGTCTTCTCCATAGTCTCGATAACGCGATTCAGTGGCAATGAAGAATGTTTGGCCTCGGTTTCTCCGGACACATCGGTGTCCACGGCGGCAAGATAATTGTCTCCGTCGATCTGCATCCCGTGGCCGGCAAAAAAGAAAAGGCCAACATCATTGCCGTCCAAGGACTTCTTGAATGACTTCAGTGCCTGGTCCATTTCCTTAAAAGTGCAATTCGTTTTCGTCGTCACCGAAAAGCCGCTTACTTGTAAACGACGGGCAATGTCTTCTGCGTCGTTCGTGGGGTTCTTGAGCGGTCCCGCATCGGTATAAGCGCCGTTGCCAATTACAAGTGCTGCAAGCCGTCTGTTCATATACATATCTTAAGGAAATTCACCTTCGTCGTCGCCGGACATATCACCCGTAATTCCGTCCAGCGCGCAAGTCGGGATGGGCCTTGCGCAACTGGCGCTCTGCATCGTTGAGCATTGGCATTAGTCCCGCGTGTCGCGCGACCGTATATGGATGCGATTGATCGCTTGAAGCGCATCCGAGCCAAATTCCTTGTCATCGGCTAGCCATCGTTCGCAAGCTGCAAAGCCAACCACCGGGCGAAATCATTGCCCTTCGGGTAGGCATGGCTTATGAAGACCCTGTCCGGTTGTCGCGCGGCTTTCAAGTTTACGGACCTCGAAATATGTCAGCGTGACATACACAGACGGAAAAAGGGATTGTGATACCTTTGTCTGCGCAAGCACAGTGATTCACAATACTAGGGCGGGCAAAACTGCCAGGAGTACGAGATTCAGCTCGACGAGTCTGAGGCCGAGGAATCGATGAGTGAGCAGCAACGAACGGTAAAAAGAGAGCATGTAGCATTGACATCTGGTGACGTGTCGGAGGGCCAAGTCGCGAGGCTCCGTGAACTGTTCCCCGAGGTGTTTGTTGAGGGCAAGATCGATTTTGACAAGTTGAAGGTCACTCTCGGTGCCGCCGCTGAGTCCGGCCCCGGACGTTTTCACTTCAGTTGGGCAGGTAAGGACGATGCAGTTAGTCTGTTGCAGACCCCTAGCGCAGGAACTCTCGTGCCGTGCCCGGAAGAATCAATCAACTTTGAGACTACTGCAAACGTCTTCATCGATGGGGACAACCTCGAAGTCTTAAAGCTGCTCTTCAAACCCTACTTCGGGCGCGTCAAGCTTATTTACATCGATCCGCCGTACAACACCGGGCAGGATTTCGTCTATCCTGACAATTACGCTGACCCACTCAAGACGTACCTGCAAATTACTGGCCAGGCAGACGCGGAAGGAAACCTCCTAACGAGCAACCCGGAGACAAGTGGTCGGTATCACTCGACTTGGCTTTCGATGATGTATCCGCGGCTCTTCTTGGCACGCCAGCTACTGCGAGAGGACGGGCTGATCTCGGTCAGCATTGACGATCACGAAATCCACCATCTTCGCATTTTGATGAACGAGATCTTTGGTGAAGAAAACTTCATCGCAACGTGCGTCTGGCAGAAGCGCTACTCCCGTGAGAACCGCGGCATTATCGGCGACGTGCATGACTATCTCGTCTTTTACGCTCGGGACATTGATCGATATGCTGAAGTTCGCAACCTGTTGCCGCTGGATGACGAGAGTCGCTCTCACTATCGAAATGCGAACAATGACCCGAACGGACCGTGGCAATCTGTATCACTTTCCGCTCAGGGCTATCGGCCAAATCAGATGTACAAGATCATTGCGCCGAATGGCACCGTACATACTCCTCCTTCCGGCAGATGCTGGAGCTTGACCGAGCCCGAATACCGGAAACTCGAGAGCGCCGGGCGCATTCTGTTTGGAGCAGACGGCAATGGAGTCCCCAGGGTGATCCGATATCTTTCCGAGGTCGAAGGTCTTGTTCCGTGGACTTGGTGGCCGCATGAGGAAGTAGGTCACACAGATGAAGCCAAGAAGGAGATTCATTCGATTTTCGGAAAGGAAGAAGCATTTGATACGCCGAAGCCTGTTCGTTTGATGAAGCGGGTGCTTGAGATTGGCACGAAGCAGAATGAGAATGACTTGGTGCTCGACTTCTTCGCCGGTTCCGGCACTCTCGCGCACGCAGTGCTTGAGCTAAACCACGGTGACGGCGGAAACAGAAAATTCGTGATGGTGCAACTGCCTGAACCGACGGGCAACAAGGAGTTCGCGACTATCCCGGACATTGGCAAGGGGCGTATCTCTCGAATCATAAAAAAGCTAGAAGAAGAGGCTAAGGGGAAACTCGATCTCAGTGATCAAAAGACTCCTGAGGATCGCGGATTCAAGGTCTTTAAGTTGGCAACGCCGAATATCCAACAGTGGAAACTCGACGGAGATCGCGACGCCGAGACGTACGCGCAGGAGCTCTCGCTATTCACCGATCCCCTGGTTGCAGGCTGGAAGCCGGATAACGTGATTTGGGAAGTTGCTTTGCGTGAGGGATTCAGTCTGAATACTCGCTTTGCGCCCAGGAACCTTGCGAACGGCAACAAGATTTATGACGTGAAGGACCCGGACACAGGACAAAAGTTCATGATCTGCTTGGATGACAAAATACTTGTCGATTTATCGAAACACTGCGACTTGACTTTGGAAGATCTGTTCGTCTGTCGCGACGTTGCACTGGACGACTCCGCTGCTGCGAATCTGGCGCTTCAGTGTCGGTTGAAGACCATTTGAGGACCAAATAGTGCGATTCCAGTTTGACGGTAATCAGGCCTTCCAGTTGCGAGCGATTGAATCGGCGGCCGATCTCTTGCGTGGACAGCCACGGAACCTGGTGGACTTCGCCTCAGCAGACGCAGGGACCCTTTTTGGACCGCCTCGCAATCGTCTGGACTTGGATGATGCGCAGCTATTGGAGAACCTGCAAGCTGTCCAGCGGCAGAACGGCATCACGCCAGACACCACACTCCAAACGATTGAAGAAACGATCAATACTGTGTTGGGCGATCACCTCTTGAGGTTTCCGAATTTCTCTGTGGAAATGGAAACTGGCACGGGCAAGACCTACGTCTACATTCGTACCGCGTTGGAACTGAATCGACGGTACGGCTTGCGGAAATTCATTGTTGTCGTGCCGTCAGTGGCCGTACGTGAGGGGGTAATCAAGTCCCTGAAGATCACGCAAGACCACCTGCGAGCACTGTATGACAATGTGCCCTATCGCTATACCGTCTACGACTCCAAAAGCATCGCCAAAGTGCGCCAGTTTGCCCAAAGCGACTGCGTGGAGCTCCTCGTCATGACGATTGACTCCTTTAACAAGGAGGACAACGTTATTCGACAGAGCACTGACCGGCTGCAAGGGGCCACGCCGTTGTTCCTCGTACAAGCATCGCGGCCAGTTCTAATATTGGATGAACCTCAGAATATGGAGAGTGAGGCCCGCATTCGGGCACTCGCGAGTCTACATCCCCTGATGGCGCTCCGGTATTCAGCGACCCATCGGAACCCGTACAACCTGGCGTACCGGCTGACGCCATTTGAAGCGTATCGCCAGTCTTTGGTGAAGAAAATCGAAGTTGCGTCGGTGGTCAAAGAAGACGACTTCAACCAAGTGTTCGTGAGGGTGAACGAAATTCGGACTGCTGCCAAGACGGTGCAGGCCAAGATCGCCGTTCACCAGCGCATGGCGAACGCCGGAGTCAAAGAGAAAGCCTACCTTTTTAGGCCGGGGGATTGCTTACAAACCAAGGCCGAGCGTCCCGAGTACGCCAGCTTTGTGATTGACGAGATCAGTGTCGGCGACCAGGTGGTGCGCTTCAAGAACGGAATCGAAGTCGGCGTAGGTCAGACGCAGGGCGGCGACCAGACAGCACTATTCCGTGAGCAAATCCGGTACACGGTCGAGGAGCATTTCCGAAAGCAGAAGCGGCTGAACGCGGCGGGAATCAAAGTGCTCTCACTATTCTTCATTGACCGTGTGGAGAACTACCTGGGCCAACCTCCGGTGAATAAGGGAGCGGATCGGGTGGATGGTCTTTATCCGGGCATCATCCGGGAATTGTTTGATGAAGCGTTCGAGGAATTGAAACCGAAGTATTCCGAGTTCACGGACACGAAGTCGGCTGACGTGCGAGCGAGCTACTTCGCGAAAAAGAATCGTCGCGGTGGAATAACGGAAACTATCGATTCGACAACCGGACAGAGCGCGGAGGATCGAGCGGCCTACAATCTCATCATGAAAGACAAGGAGCGTTTGTTGTCATTCGATGAGCCCGTAGCCTTCATCTTCTCGCATAGCGCACTGCGCGAAGGCTGGGACAACCCGAACGTATGTCAGATTTGCACCTTAAATCAAACGGTGTCTGAAGTTAAGAAGCGGCAGGAGGTCGGACGGGGCATGCGGCTGGTAGTGAACCAACAGGGTCAGCGCGTGACGGAAGACAAGACAAACATCCTTACGGTTGTGGCAAACGAGAGCTATGAATTGTTTGTCTCGGCATTGCAGGCGGAGATGGAAGAGGCCTTTGGCAAAGAAGGTGCAGCGCCGAGGCCTGTGAACGCGCGGCAAAAGCGAATCGCTAAGCGCAAGCCCCTAGATGCGTTGCCGGAAGAATTTCTCAACCTGTGGGAGAAGATCAAACTGAAGACGCGGTATCAGGTCGCCGTGGACTCCGAAAAACTGATTAGCGACGTTCTAGCGGCGCTGGACAAACTGAAGATTGATCCTCCTCGCATTGTTGCGTCGAAGGCGGAGGTAACGGCAGACGAGAAAGAAGACCGTCTGGACTACCAACATTTCGGACAAAGAGTGGTTGCCACGCTGATAGGCCGTCAGGCCGCCCCGAACGTTGTGGCAATGATCGAAGACCTCATTGCGCACATCACGCCGCCGATTAAGCTCACGCGGAAGACACTGACTACGATTGTCGCCCAGACCAAGAACCGGCAGGCTGCGTTGGACAACCCCCAAGAATTCGCTTTGCAGGCGGCGCGCATCGTGCGAGAGAAGGCGGTCCAGCAACTGGTGGACGGCATTCAGTACATGAAGGACGGCACCTGGTATGACATGAGTGAGTGGGTGGAAGAAGAAGAAACCGTTTCTGAGCGATTGATCGCTGTGGAAAATTCCATCTACGACCACATTGTAGTGCAGTCCGAGACTGAGAAAAAGTTTGTCGAGAAGTTAAAGAAGATGAAGAACGTGCACCTGTTCATAAAGCTGCCGAATTGGTTCAAAGTGGGAACGCCCGTGGGTCAATACAACCCGGATTGGGGCTTGGTGATGGAACAAGTCTTTGGAGAAGATGGCCCTTTGCTCTACTTGGTTCGCGAAACTAAGAGCTCAACGGTGGCAGACGATTTGCGCGGCACTGAGAATCAGAAAATCCATTGTGGGAAACGCCACTTCGCGGGTGCGTTGGGAGTCGATTACCGCGTGGTCACTTCCGCCGACGAATTGCCCTGACAACCGCCTGAGGAGGAGTGTTGGGTAACAGCCTTGAAACTAAATTAATCATAAGTTGCCAGAGCCGAGACAAATCGAGGGGCATTAAATTAACAAGTTGTGACAAAACGGGACAAACCGGATTCACCTTCTCTTTTCAGTTTTTGTTCGCACTTTGGCGCGATTTATCGCAAGTTGCATGACACCAGCATGATCCCTGACTAGAACAGCGCTATGGCTTCAATTCCGGCTGCGTCTGGACTACCACGTGAAGAGTACCCTCTACTCTCGTCGGAAGATTTGAAGCGTACAAGGAATAGGCAATTGAAAACGACCTCCCAGTTTGCCAAGAATCAAAGATGACAAAGAAACGGCCGAGACTCACGATGAAATTATGCTTCAGAGACTGAACGTGGCTCTTTACCTCGTAGCTGTTGGTTTTCCGTATCCTTGGATGGCTTACGTTTCGCGGCATTACCCGGGCGTTGAAGTCGAAATTCGTTAGAGGGCTAATTTGCGACGCCAAAGCCTGAGAAAACGAGAATCCCTGCATCGCCTTGAGACTTTCCTCAAGGGGGCTTAGCGGCGGACGGGGCGGCGCAGGTTCTGGAGGAGCCGAAGGCAGTTGTTCCTCATCATCGAAGAGCGTGAAACCGTCGGGAAAGTGCATAACTATATCGATATCCCTGGCCGGAGAATTGCCTGTATTAGATAACCGAATTTCCAGTTGAATTAGCCTCGCTTGAGACTGAGCGAATTGATCTCGATCCTGAATATATTGCTCATACCTATTGAGAAAAATCTGAAGGCGATTATTGTACGCTTCAATAGCAGCAACACCGGGCGCATTGAGAATGTCCGTCCCAGCAACCTGTACCTTCGTATCCAACTTAGGAAATCTCGCGCGAAGTTCCTCGATCTCCTTAGATGCATTCTCAACAGAAGTTTTGGGTATCGCCCTCAAGACAAACTTTACTACGTCCGTCTCCTCCTCAAATATCAATTGCAGCGCTGGCATCTGAAGCTTAAGCGTCCGAAGTTCAGCTTCCAGCTCGTTGATTCGTCTCTGTTCTTCGTCGAGGTCATCAGGCAGCTTATATGCCTCGGGCACACTGACCGACTCAATCTGCAGTGTTCTTGCCTTAAGCTTTAGCCCAAGGTCATGGGTGACAAGCACAATTTCATTCAATTGCGAATTGCCACGCAATTCCAAAATGGAAGCGATAATCCAGTCATCTGCAATGTGCCGAGACAGATGATGCACCGAAAAATCCAGCTCAGCGTCGTGAAATACAAATTGCAGTTCAACGCCATCACGAACGGTCAACGGTGTAGACTGCCCAGCGAGGCCCTCAAGTCTTTTCAGAGCCGCTCCGGCCCTCTCTCTGATCTTCCGGTTTCCTGGTGCATCCTTTTTGTCGGCTAGCTGGCGCAATACCGTTTGAGTCACAACGAGAGTAATGCTGTCCGCCTTGAGAAAATCCAGCCATTTTATTTGGTCAATTGGCGCGTAGTGGAGAAATACGTTGGTATCAAGGACGGCGATAATCGAGCCCATCGTCAGTTCACTGGCTCATCTTACATTGGCGGAAACACCGCACGCAATTTTGGCCACACCTGAACCACCTGGGCAGCTCGAACGATGCGCATTCCGTGCGACCTTGCTCCGCGACCACATAACACTCTGACCGACCTTACGCCCTCGGCGCGATGGCGACCTCAGGACGAATGCGAGTCCTCACTTCTTCATATAAGTTCACTTGAGCTGCTTCCGCCACTTCCAGTGTGACCGCTAAAGCGTACGGGATGCGCTCTGTAAGCAGTCCTGCATCCTCTTTGCAGCTCACCGTAATCCGAAGTTTATCCCCGTCCACAAATACCTTGGCATCTTCACCTTCCATCACTCGATGCTGCAGCGTTCCACGTTTCGTGGAATCAAAGTCCGCATCCCTTTTTTCAACGCCAAGAACACTTTCAGGAACGTGAAACCACAGCGACGCCTTGCGGTAGTCCATGTGTCGCGGATTGATCGGTGTAATCCAGCCAAGCGATACCGTCAAACGGCGCCGGATTCGATTGGCACTAAGGGATGGCGGCAGCGGCATCTCGTAGACGTGGCCTTCCTCGTCTCGAATTTCATCCCAGCCCAGCAGCAAGACCCGCTGATCAGTAGAGAAGAGGCACCGGTCGATCAAAACCTCTCCGTAGCCGAGAAACCGGCTTTGAAGACGTGATCTTGTTCGCCAGTCCAGCGCCGCAAAAATCCTTTCTATTTCATCGCCAGCCTGTCCCCAGGACGCTCCGTGAACGAGCAGCGTTTTCAGAATTACTGGGACGAACCGATCTTCCAAACGATTCCCACCCGGTTGATTGCGACTCTCCTGAGTGCGGTCAAAGATGAAGTGAGCAAATCGACTCCCGAGAGCAGTCGAGACACTAGTGCCGCATGATGGCTCGACTCGATCCAGCTCGAGTGCACGTTGCCCGGGTGCCGCGACGAGTGCCCCAACAGGAGGGGCTACGACAGACCGGAAATGGACCAAACCGTCTCTGTTCGCCGAAACGCGATACAGTTGCCGTCCACCGGGCAGAAGGACCTCCGGTTTGATGGCGCGTTTGAAGCCGTGGCCCACGGTACTGAACGGACTGGGGAGCCGGGCTCCTCCAAGTAGGTCGAGAAGTACATCGGTTTCGTGGACCACACCAGACTGATCCGCATGGATTGATCCAACAGTCACCGCGTTGATCGCTTCGCCAGGAGCCAACATGCGACGCAGTGCTTGGTCTCGATGCATCGCCTGCAGCGCGTGTTCCGCTCGCTGCCTCGGATCAAGTGCGCGCCATTGCCCCTCCGCCATCCCGATGACTAGGTCCTGTGGCTGATTACCGCAGCTAATCAAAAAGAGGACGTTGTACTTCCACGCTAACCAGTCCAGCAGGCGCGCAAGTGGACTGAGATTGTGAGCAAACGGTTGAAAGAGGTCGCCGAACGACAGGTTGATGACGTGAACCGTGGGAGCAATCGCGGCCTGGTCCCCTTCGCCTTCCTTGATGCGCTTCACCGCCCGGTGAAAAAGATCGACAAGCAGGCACGTCGGCGATGTCCCTTCGTAGCGCAAATTGCCGTCAAGATCTGTAAAGGGCTGGTACAGCGGACGCACATATATTGGCCGCGACAGTGGACGTTCCTCAATTCCAAGGTCGCCATGGATGATCAACGACGCCATCGCCGTTCCGTGGCGTCGGTGTTCGGGCCGATAGAGTTCGGTGGCATTTTCCGGATCGTCGATTACCATGCGGCCGGCAAGTGCCACATGCTGCGCCAGTGGAAGACCATCGAGGAGTGCCACAACAGGATCTCCGGCCGCTAACGGAGCATCGCGCAAACGGTCTCGCAAGGGAGCTCCAGCAACACCCGGCCGTCGAGAAAAACGCGCTTGGGCAACGCCGCGGAAGAACATCACTTCTTCACAGCGTATCAGTTGGGTGTCCGTCTGCTGTAACAGTCGCTCTAAGGTGTCACGAACCACGGCGGAAGGGAGCTCGACGAGCACGCCGTGGTACAGAATTTCAGGAATCGCGGTCTGCGCCACACATCTTCCGCCAGATTGCCCCACTAATGCACTCAGCTGCTGATAGGCTCGTGCCCGTCTTCCAGCATCCTGATGGGGCCAAAGCTCCACTTCGGACAAAACTGTTTGCAGGCCAAATGTAAGATTCTCCTCCCAATATTCGAGAACCCCAGTTTCCGCGAGACGATCTTGGACGCCCCAGCGGCGTATATCCTTCAAGTGTATGAAAAGCTCCTTAAAAGGCCCGAAGTTGCGGTGTGCCCTTTCCGCTGGCCTGGCCACCCACAGTTGCCAGAGTGCCAGCAGTTGCTCCATCGCCTGCTGATTGCTGAAAAGCGCATAGAGGCGCCGACCCAGCTTCTTCTCCGGATGTTCCACATCCGCGAATCCGTCCGATGCGTCTGCTTCTTCCAAATCGCGCTCGGCCAACCACTCGAGACCAGGGATTCTGGCCGCAGCTTTCGCAACCCCATCCACCGACTTGGCGATCGTTTCCAAAACGATAACTTGCTCAGGCTCGGCGCCAGCAACGGTGGGCTGCAAGTCAACGAAGCTTCGCGCGATGTCTTGAAATCTTTGCTCAAGCCGTTGGCGCTGCTGTTGTGGAGTTGGCTTTTGAATTCTTGCGCCCCCGCCACCGAGCCTTCGCGGAGTCGTTCTCGTAGGTTGCGGAAAGAGGATGTACGGGTGGGAAGGCATCTAAAGGAACAGATTTAACACGTTACTTGGAAGTTGTCTGCATGGACATCTGCTTCCAATGCCGTAGGCGTTCGCTCACGATTTTGTTCAGATCGGATTCCGGCAACGCAAGTACGTGACGCCTCGCAATGTCACAAGTAAAGTCCTCAAGCGCCGAATAGCTCGCTCCATTCAGCTGGCGAGCAAGCGTCTGCGGCGAAAGTCGCAAGGGCTGCCCGAGCTCCCGGAGGAACCGTCCCAAAAACTCCTCGATGAGGGATATTGTCGGAGGTCGCAATTCAATACGAACTTGGAACCTGCGCCACACAGCGCGATCAAGAAGTTCCGGATGGTTCGTAGCAGTTACGACCACGACATGACTTGGGAGATTATCAATCTGCAACAATAGCGAGCTAACTACTCTTTTGATCTCACCTGTTTCATGAACATCACCGCGTTCCTTAGCCAGCGTGTCGAATTCGTCGAAGAACAACACGCAAGCGCGAGAACGGACATAGTCAAAGAGCCGTCTTAACCTTCCGGCCGTTTCCCCCAAGTAACTCGCGATAACGCCCTCGTAGCGCACAACAATTAGGGGAACAGAGAGTGACCGGGCTAGCGCTTCGGCCAATGATGTCTTGCCATTCCCGGGCGGACCTGTCAGTAGCACGCGGTTTCGCGGTTGCAGGTTGTAGGAGTGGAGCAGCTCTTGTCGATTGTGCTCCTCAACCAATTCTCGAACGATTGACTGAACTGTCGTTGTGAGGACGAGATCTGCCAGTGACCGCCGTGGAATGATTTCGAAAAATATGTCCTGCACCGACTGTAAGGGCGTCGGCACCGAACCATTGCCACGGCCGTTGCCATTATGGCTCGTGGGACTCTCGTTCGGCCCTTCGAGCTTCTGCTCGAGCTGTTCGGTGAGCTGGCCTGCAAGTACTGAATGGTTCTTCGCGCGCTCCTCTGCAATCACCGCTTCCACAGCCTTTCGAAAACGAATGGAATCACCAGTGGTGCCAGCGCGCACGAGCGAAAGGAGGAGGTCCGATCTAGCCATTTTGGGTCCCCTTTCATTTCAGGCATCATTCTGCCACATTCCAGACTAACTCCGAAGCATTCTCAGACGAAGCTATCGGCTACTTACCGCTTTTCAAGAGCTGAGAAACGTTTGACCATCGCTCTACTCTTTCTGCAAGCCGCTGTCCAGCCTCTCATCGGCGTTTACTTCTGTGCCCTTGTCTATGCCGCAGCTGCGCATCTACTCCCGTTACGTTGAACCGAAATCGGAGCATCGCCGAGCTAACCCCATACTCCGAACACGCATCTTCGTCAGATCTTCCGATCCTCCTGATTAACATTAAGGCTTCTCGCGGTAGCAATAGACACCCACCCAGCCAGTTTGCCTCCTCTTCTTGTTCCTCGTTGTAAGTGCGGAGAGCCATCCCGCTGGTTGAACTCATGAACATCATGGACGGTTCATGCCCTAAGATGATGTGCGCGATTTCGTGTGCCAGGCTGCTGTTCAAGCGACTTTTCGCATGGGAAGAGTTGACCACAATAAGATGGCAGCTCCCGTCGCTTACCGTGATCGCGGACCAGCAATCCCTGTGAACGCTTGCAAGGCGTAGCCGAACCTCTTCTCCCAAATCTGGCAAATCGCTGGGTTGCAACACAAAGACACCGAGGAGCTCGGCGAGCCGCAACGGGTCCAGCGGAGAACTTGCTGAAAGCTTGAGCTTCTGCCGTGCCCGAAGAGCCGTTTGTTCGCTCCACGTCTTAAAGCCACGCCGAAACATCGACTCGACGCTTCTGCGCGCGGCGCGCCAATTCTCGATGTGCGACAACGATCAAATGCGCCAAGTCCGTAGCTGCACCCTCGGGCAGAGTCTGATCGGCGCGGAGATGAACGGCAGCTACTAGCGTCTCCGTCGACACGGGACTACCCGCTGTGGTGATGTCTAGAATTTCGGCTGGATTGACTCTCAACCAGGAGCAGATTTTCTGGAAGGTTGATATATCCGGGAGTCGCCCACCCTCGACGCGGGTGAGTGTCGCGGGGCTGATTCCAATTTCCTGCGCTGCTTCTCGAATTCCCTTGCCACCTCTTCGATCCCTAAGCATAGCCCCCAGGCGAAGAAGGGTCATTCGTACACCTCCGTTTCATAGATGAGTTTTAGTTTGACATAGGCAAAAACCGGAGCTAGAATGCCTCATCATCAGTGAGGATAGACCCTCACTGATGAAAATAGCAAGGAATAAGCAACAGAGAAGTTCCTGTAGGTAGCCTTCGGCGAGGCGCAGGAACTGGGGGCCTCATCCTCGCCCAACTCTAATCTGTGAGTAGCTGCATCAGGGCTATCTGAATTTCAACTGCAAGAAATGAAGAGATTGCAGTTCCTAACCCTGGCGACCTCCAGCAATTCATAGCAAAAAAGTGAGAACAGGAGGCTTTTGTGTCTCGGAAAATTTTCTTCAGCTTTCACTACGAACGCGATGCCTGGCGCGCAGGCCAAGTCAGAAACTCGAACGTCGTTGCCAGCGAGGATGAGTATGGCTTTATCGACGCTGCGGACTGGGAGTCCATCAAGAAAAAGGGTAACGCTGCGATTGAGCGCTGGATCGAGGATCAGCTCAAGAATACAAGTGTGACTGTGGTTCTGATCGGCGCGGAAACCGCGAGCCGTGAATGGGCTCTGCATGAAATCCTGAAAAGCTGGAACCGCGGCAATGGAGTGGTAGGCATCAGAATCCACAACATCAAAGACCGGGACCAGAACACCGATCTAGCAGGCCGCAGCCCCTTCGATGACTTCAAACTGCCCAATGGCACACTCTTGTCTTCTATTTGCAAGACGTATGATTGGGTAGCGGACGACGGCAGAAAAAACATGGGTACATGGGCGGACGAAGCGGCGAATATTCGCGCGAAGTATGGCACGGGCGACAAGATTGTCGCCACCAACGAAGATAGTCAGAACAGCAAGGTCCAGAGCGTGTCGAGAGCAACGACAGCGAGCGGTTTTGCCCCAAGGGCACCATGGTGCCCCGACTATGCTGACGGAAAGCGATGAGGAATGGCTGCGTAACAACTATTCTGGCCTGGTACCGAGCAACGGCGCGCTCTCAGGCACCATCACTTTCACGGCGAGCTATGATCGTGACACGAACAACTTCTTCATCTTGAAAGAGGAGATTCCTGATGGAACTACCTCGATCGTCCTGTCGGGGAGTTTTCAGATACGAATCGCAGAGCGAACCGACAAATCCACGTCACAGCTACCGGCGCTCTACGTTCAGGGAATAGATCCAAGTCCGGGGAGACACTTTGGTCAAGCGGACAAGAGTGCGTGTGTCTGCAGTCCGTTCGACGAGCGGGACTTTCTTAAACCTGAGCTTCAGTTCAGAGCTTTTCTGGAACAACTCGTCATCCCGTTCCTGTATGGGCAGCTCTTTTACTCCTCCGAAGGCCGTTGGCCCTGGCCAGAATACACTCACGGGGCTACTGGGATCCTTGAAGCCTATTCGAAAATCCCCGACGGGAGCCGCGCAACAGATTGTCTTCGGCTATTGGCCCAAGACATGAATTGGAGAAATATATGCTCGGCACTCCAACAACAGCCCTACATTAAGGGACATACCCGTTGTTTCTGCGAGAAGCCGGATCAAATCCGGCGGTGCCATCCTCACGCATTGGAGGGTGCTCGGCGTTTGCAGCAAGATCTCCGCGCGCTTGGAATTCCCATACATCTTGGAGAATCAAATGTTTCGTTCCACTAGAGACGACACGCTAATCAAAACAGTCGAAGGCCGCTACGGCATAAATCTTCATGCCCGCGGAGATACCAAATTGGGAAACTTGCTCGAACATCGAGGATTCGACTCCCTCACTCAACTCTTGAAAGCACACCGGGGCGATCTGAAATACCATGCCTCCAAGCGGCGCGTATATCTCAGCTTTCACGTAGAAGATCTTCCGCAAGTGAACGGATTTCGCCTTATGGCACTGGCACCAAATCTCGAAATCGATTTTCACGACGGCAGCCTCCGGGAAGTCATCAACAGCGTGCGAGGCTCCTACATCAAACAGCAAATTTGGTCGATCATTCAGAAGACTTCCGTACTTGTTTGCCTGATCGGAAATGGCACTGCCTGGCGCGAATGGGTAGATTGGGAGTTAGATACCGCTTTTCATCTAGGGAAGGGTATCTGCGGTATTCGCTTAAAGGATTCACGCGGAAGAGCGCCGCAGCTCCTTAAAGACATCGACGCGCCCATAGCCCATTGGGGTGATGTTCAGGACCTTATCCGCGTAATTGAATGCGCTGCGGCGCGGCGTTGTTAGCGAGTGCTTCTTCGAAGATGTCGCCGGCACAACGCAACGACCTAGGGCGTGCTAACCATAGCTGACTCACCGTAACCGGTGACGCGGCAAGAGCATAAAGAGAGGAGTTATGTCACGAGATCCGATCGATTCCTTCATCGAAACGTATGTCCAGGCATTGCACGATCAAAACGCCGCGATTTTCGCCGGGGCTGGCCTTTCCATTCCCGCCGGGCTTGTTAACTGGAAGGAGCTACTCAGAGATGTAGCGAGCGACATAGGACTCGATGTTGATAAGGAAGACGATTTGATCACCGTTGCGCAGTTTCATGTCAACGAGCGCGGAGGGCGGCATCGAATCAACCAGGCTTTAATTCACGAGTTTGCCGTGCGCTCTAAATCGACCGCCAACCATGAATTGTTGGCATCCCTTCCGATCAAAACGTATTGGACCACGAACTACGATTCTCTAATCGAGGATTCACTCGAAGCGCACGGAAAGACCCCTGACGTTAAGACGACCGTAGAAAATCTCGCGACCACCGTACCGCGACGCGACGCCGTGGTTTACAAAATGCATGGCGACGTCTCCCAGCCCGACAGGGCTGTCGTTACTAAGGATGACTACGAATCTTATGAGTCTCGCCGGCATCTTTTCTCGACGGCACTGCAGGGCGACCTGGTTTCAAAAACCTTCCTCTTCATAGGGTTCAGTTTTAACGATCCCAACTTGAATTACATTCTCAGTAGAATCCGCGTTCTGCTCGGCGAAAACCGAAGAGAGCACTATTGCCTTCTGCGGAGAGTCCAACGCAAAGATTTCAAAAACAATTCCGCATATCAGTACGCCCGGGCAAAACAAGAGCTCCAAGTAAAAGACCTCAGGCGTTACGGCATCATGGGTTTGCTCGTTGAAGACTATGGACAATATACAGATGTACTCCGGCGAATCTTTTATCGGTACAAACTCGCACGCGTTTTCATTTCGGGGAGCGCTGCAGAGTACTCCCCTTGGTCTGAACAGAAAGCGCACCAGCTAATCCAGGCGATATCACAAGCGCTCATTCATGGGGGTTTCGGCATCGTTTCCGGCTTTGGTTTGGGCGTAGGCCCTTACGTTCTCAACGGTATTCTCGAAGAACTCGACGACGAAGGTACGCGATTGCTGGACGATCGAATCGTGTTGCGGCCCTTTCCAATCGCAATATCTGACGTGGCCGAGCGCAAGCGTAGATGGACCGCATACCGTGAAGATATGCTCACACAAGCTGGCATAGCCTTGTTCCTATTCGGTAACAAGAAGAATCCCGCGGGAGCGATCTCTCCTGCGGACGGCATGGAGGAAGAATTTCGGCTGGCGGTCGCGAAGCGGCTCTTTGTCGTACCGGTGGGATGCACCGGGACTATGGCGGCCACTTTTCACCAGAAAGTGCTGGACCATTTCGACGATTACTATCCGCTGGCCGGCTATCGACGCCTGTTCGAGGCACTGGGGCGCCAGGGCACTCCAAGTCAGGTCGCGTCGCGAGTGCTCAAGCTCATTAGGAAGCTGTGGGACGACCGAGCGCTGGCACGACAGAACTGACCTAAGGAATGCTTCTCACTTGCTGAATCCGACCTCGCAGCCTTGACCTGTTTGAAGGACTCGGAAATCTGCTATCAAGCCTCCAAAGATGAGTCGCGACAATTGTCGCTTACTTGCTGCCGCTCTGGAGGTTGACCCACCGCATCGCTGACAGAGAAATGAGGTCACGCATTCGTGGTACCGCCGCGGACTCCATCACCGTGGAGTTGGAGGCCTGGCTCGGCACTCTCCGCCGTTCAAAACGTCCTCGTAACCTTCGCTGAACGAAAAGACTTGTCCAGTGCGGAAGGTTGCATGGGGCTCAACGCAATCAGCGAATTCGGTCAGCGAGATGCCAACGTAATGCGTATCTCGCGCGATGCGGCGCATGTGCTGCGTCAGACCCTAATGCACGTGCTCACCAGGGCAAAAAACCAGGGAGAAATTAGCTCAGATGCGAACCTTGACAGCATGGCGGACTTCTTTGAGAGCACCCTAGCTGGAATTAGGATGGTGGCAAAAGCCGGCAAGAGTCGCCAAGCGCTTCAAAATATCGCCGCCTTTGCGGCAAGTTGGTGTTAGTCAACGGTTAGCAATCGGCGGATGCATTTCGCTGTTTCTTCGCTGAGGGGGAAATTGGGGGGACTCTATGCACTGTGGAGCCACATTTCGGTACACCGTGCCACTACCAAATATTTTTCTAACTCATTTATTTTCAAAAACAAGATTGAAAGGGAAGGACTTCCAAGAGATAGTACGCCTGCCTTGGGCGCAGGACCGCTATCGAAGGCGCGAAAGAAGGGCCAGTCAGGATTGTAGATCCTCCTGACTGGCTTGTTTTTTTGCAGAATTGGGGTCCAACTGGGGTCCAAAAGAGTCCGTTTTTATCCCGGATTCAGGTAGTTTAGGTGTGTAAGGCCAATTGAATCATCGTGAGTTATGGAGCGGGCGATGGGAATCGAACCCAGGTCCGTTGCTTGGGAAACCGTGCTATCCCGTACCGCGGGAGCGGCTCTGCGTTTGCTCCAGTGCCGTTTGGGTTTCTTTGAGGAGCTTCACCTGGAGCTCCAGTTCTGAGGCGTAAATTTCGGCGCGTTCATAGAGACGGGCGTTCTGAATTGCGACGGCAGCGGAAAGTGCCAGGGACTTGGCGAGTCTCAAATGCTCACGAGTGAATCGCCCCGACTCTTTGCTACTGACGGAAAGCAATCCGACCAGGTGTTCGGACACCACCAATGGAATACAAATCCATGACCGCGCTCCCCCAAAAGCAGGACTGTCCCGCCATTCAGGCTCGTCCCGAGTATTTTCGAGAAAGACGCTATTGCGCGTCATCAGAACCTTCTGCAGGAAGTGATGGTGGCTGACTTCCAGGATTACGACATTCTTTCGGTTTGTCTCGCGGGGCATTTGCCTCGCGACGAGAAACGAGCCTTCCGTATCTGTCAGCAAGACACAGGCTGAATCGTAGGGAACGATTGTGAGAAGGGTGTGGAGTAAAGCGTCCAGGAGCTCATCCATCCGAAGGTTCTGGGTCAACGTCAAGGTTGCTTTGCGGAGCGCGTCGGCTTCCGCTCTTGCGGCTTCCGCTTCAGCCAGATGCTTCGCGATCTGTTGGTCAGCATGTTTGCGCGAGGTGATGTCCTGAGCGATGCCGACGAGCCATGGGGCAGATCCAGTAGCGTCGCCTGCCGGTGAGCCTTTGCACCAGATCCAGCGAGACACTCCGTCCGCCCGTACGATGCGGAACTCTTCGTCGAATTTTCCTGTGATGCCCGCCTCTTCTAATTTTGTAAGGAATCGCGCGCGGTCCTGAGGATGGACCAACTCCTTGTACGAAGAAGGATTCTCGCGGATCTCCGCGAGAGGGTGACCGGTGATGGCTTCATATGCCTCACTGACGTAAACAACCTCCTTCGTATTGGCATTCATCATCCAGAAGACTTCCTGAATGTTGTTGGCCATCAGCTGGAAGCGATCTTCACTTTTCTTCAGACAGCGTTCAGCATTCACTTTCTGCGTGACGTCGCACAGAATGACCACATGACGACCAGGAATGTAATCCGCCGCCGCCGTGTAATCGACGAACAATGGGGAGCCATCGCTTCGAACGAAATCGGCGCTACCCCGCTGATATTTCTTTTGCAAAAAGCTAGCCCAATTTTCAGCGAAGTTTTGGGGATTCGAGTAAAACTCGCCAAGCGAATGCCCCAGGAGTTGTTGCTGTTCGGCACCAAGAATCGCAAAAGCTGCCGGGTTGGCTTCGATGCAGGTGCCTTGGTCGTCCAGAATCAGAATGGCGTCCAGGGCATTCTGGAAAATGGATTTGAATTCGCGTCCGGTAGCATGAAGAGTGTTGGCCGTTTTCTGATTTTCCCGGCGGAGGAGGATCAGGAATCGGGCATGGAGGGCGATCGCGAACGAAAGAGCAGCCAAGACAGCCGCAAGAAAGTAGGAGGTCAGCGGAAGGTGATAAAACTTTGCTGCAAAGATCGTGCCGAAAAGAATGACCGCCGCCAAAAAGATTAGAAAAGCGCTGGTCCGTAACCAGTTCTTGAGGAGACCGGGGGTACGATCTGTACTGGGTGGTCGCGTGCTTGATGCCACGGCGCTGTTGCCTCTGTTTTAGCGTTTGTGGGGCGAGTGAGAATCAGGGGAAGATGGAAAACCCACCCATTTACGCTTTATTGCATTTACGCTTGAGTTGAATGCTACGCGCCGCGGTTTTGCAGAGTCAAGGCGGAATGTAAGGTGTATGCGCAGCTCACGGTGCCATAAGGTTCTGAGGAAAGAATCACGGCCTGCATTATGGAGATGAAGGCAAACTTCCTCGCGACGAGGCCCAAGGGCGCCATGCCGTCATTTTGCCCTACCCCTGTCCCGCGCCCTTTTACCGCGGCTGACTCGACCCCAAATTCGCTTGGCCCGTGGTCAGCGTCAGGGCTTCGATATCAGTGCCCCGCAACGCTGACACATAGACTTGCGTTCCCAATCCTTGTGTTTTTTTGGACGAACGAGCAAGTTGTGAAACAGCGCCACGAGAAAATACGCAGGAATAGCGAGAACATAGACAGCGGAAATCATCCCCGTCAGCCACGATGGTTTTCCGCGACCATCGAATGCCATGAGAATGAACAATCCCAGAAGCCACAGAATGGCTGGCGCGGCGTAAGGCAGCTTCTTGGGTGGACCTGTCATTTCCGATAGGCGGCTCTGGCTCTTCCCTCTGTGTGCTCCGAAAAGAAAGCCATCGCCGCTCCCAAGAAACATTCCGCAGAACCGGCTGCGCGACTCAATTATGCCGGCCGCATGGATCAACGACACTTTTTTCAAGTCACACGAATTGCAACTGGGGCAGATGAAGTAGGGAACAGATGACAGGCTGCCGGAGACAAGAGAGGAATGGAGTTCATTCATACAAGAGCTAACGCTTACGCCGATCGAAACGTACCAACGATTCCAGAGAAAAAGTAATTTATCGGAAAGTGTCGGAATTGCCCAAACTCAGGTGAGGTTTCAGCGCTTCGACGGTTGTGACGGTGCGTGTAGCCGACGCCCGGCGGCGTCAGGCTTGTCGAGAGCCACCCAGGTATGAATTATGAATTTCTTGAAGCCGCGCTGATGCGAGAGAGGACCAGACAATTTCGACCAATGATCCTCGTTTGCGGGGACTCCGCTTCGTGCGGGGCGGTTCTAGCGGCACAGCGTCTGGTTGTCGTGGTTGCTGCCACAGCCTTAGGCGGAAGTCCTTGCGGATTCCATCTTGGTTCGGATGCCAAAGCCACTCGCAGCCGATAGGCTGCTTCCTTAAGCGCGGCGCGGTCTGCTTCCGCGCGGTTTCTTAACATAGGAATCTTCTGCTCTGCCAATGTGGCTTAATTCGACTTTCCGGTCATCGAAATCCGCGATGATGATCAGGTTTCCTCCCATCGCGGAGACGATGGATCGAAGCTGATCGACGTGGATGTTTCGATTCCGTTTTTCGAGTTTTGAAATTGCGGCCTGGGAAACTTTCATGCGTTCCGCGAGGTCAGCCTGGGTAACTTTCAGCGTGTCTCGCAATTCGGCGAGCTCCATCGCGGCGATTTCCTTGATCGCCGCTTTTCGCGATCGAGCGATGGATTCCGGTGTCATGGTCTGTTTGGCGAGTTCGTTAAATTTAATTCGCGTCATTAGAGCAGTCCCTCCTTCTTCAGTTCAGCTATGTAGGCATCGTAAATCTTGTCTGCGGTGGCGACCATTTTCGAAGTCCAGCTCTTCCCAGACTTAATTCCGCCAATTAAGAGAATTCCAGTCTGACGTGGGTCGAACGCAAAACAAATTCGATACGGTCTGCCTGCAAATTGGACGCGCAATTCCTTCATGTTCGGATGCTTCGAATCTTTCCAGCGTATCAACCCGCGGCCTTCCGAGCGCCGGCCCCTTTTCTTCAAGAACCGTTACGCCGATGGTAATGGCCTCGTGTTCGGCCTCCGAAAGCTCGGCCCACCATGCCTGAAATTCATCGGTGGTTTCTATGTCCCAGGCCACGAATAGAGTATAACCCTAGGGTTATAGAAAATCAAGTTTGAATTTCATGTATGGCCGAGATGACTCTCCCTTGTGGCCCCGGAACTCGTAAGGCGAAGTAGGCTGGCATTTGCTCGTACCAGCTACAATCGGTTCGGCGGTCGGCTATTCCAAGGCGTCCGCAATTGTGGACATCGACCACAGACGAAGCGTCGATAGGGAAATCCGGAGAGAGACCTCAACTCAACTACATTCTGCGCTATGCTTTCGTTGACCTGGATTGGCGCACCAACAGATGCGCCCGTCCGGGTGTGCTTTTTACTTGACAAATGCGACTATAAGTCGCATTATAAAAATGAAGAAATACTCGATCACTGAAGCGGCAGAACTGGTAGGGGTTAATCGAGCAACTATTTACCGCTGGATTCAGAGGAAGTTAGTTCCAGCTCCTTTAATCGAGGTTGTTGCAGGCGTCCAAATAACATACTGGACCGAAGGAGAGCTAGCGGAGGCAAGGGAATACAAAAGAGCAAAGTATTGGGGCCAAGGACGAAAGAACACTAAAGCTAAGCGAACCAAGAAATCTGAATCCTGAGTAGCGGGACGCGCAGGTGTTAGAGCACCGACGCGCCCCTGACCAAAGTCGCACCGGAGGTGCAACAATGGCTGCAAACCAAGTTATCCATTTCCCAGTGCAGGCGCAACTTTCCGCGCGCCCGAAGTGTTCGGCTCAAGCCTTTCCGCATCCGGCCGCAAACTCTCCGCCATAACTAAATAAGTTTCGCATCGAACGGTGCTGCGGTCTGCTGTGCCCGGGTGTGACCGAGTGAGGACGGGTGTATTTGGCAGATGCGAGAAACTGTCGTTCAAGGGAATCCCCGACAAATGAAATTCGATGCTTACGCCGAAATCTATTTGTGGAACAAGAATGTGGATGCACTGATTCGCGTGCTGCAACGCATGGAGGCGCTGGGCGTTCGATCCAGAAGAGAAATGAAAGTGCACGAAATGCGGCTGGAAGAAATTCGTGCGGCGCTCAACGCCGACTTCACAGAGGCAATGCTCGTTCGCGAGAGTGCGGATCATTGGAGACTCAGGGGAGAACGAACCGGGTGGGAGACGCGAGAGAGCGAAGAGACAAAAGGGTAAACAGGGTGAGACGTTCCAACGGCCCCATCGACAAAAGACATTCGTCTTTGTTGTGAAGGTTAGCTGACAACGTTATGTATGCAAACAGGCGATGGGCGACTGGAAAATTCAAGTGAGCGTGAGGGTCAGCCAAGCACTGCGAATAGAGCTTGAGAAATACGCTGCTGCCGAGAAGCGAACCTTGGGCAATTTTGGCGCGGTCATTTTGGAATGGGCCTTTGAACAGCTCAAGGCTGCTGGCTCTACGGAGCGGCTTTTGAAATACAAGATTCGTTCCGCGAGTGACCGTTCCAAAAAACCTTAAAGACAACCAAGGACGACATCATCTCTGTTCTTGTTGTGCGAAGAAATTCCAGGGAAACGGGACGATAGAGGAAACTGATTGAGAGTCTGGATCACCCGATGAGTTGGACTACGACGACTCGCTTTCCCTTTCTGCCAATCACCCACAGCCAACCAAACGGCGGGGAAGGCGCGTCGGCGGATGTCGAAGAGTTTGCCAATACTTCAGATGAGAAACTGCTCGCTTTCGTCCAGGCGGGCAATCGCGATGCGCTCGGTGTGCTTTTTCGGCGTTTTGCCCGGCTCGTGCGCAGTGTGAGCGTGCGCATCCTCCGAGACGAGGGGGAATCAGAAGATCTAGTCCAGGAGCTCTTCCTTTTTATCTACCGTGGTACCGCGTCGTACGACAATGCAAGAAGCTCGGCGCGGTCGTGGATTGTTCAAATGACCTACCGGCGAGCCATCTCTCGTTGGAGGTATCTAAACGCTCGTGGGCATTATAGAAATGCAGAATTGAACTGTTGCCATTCAGTGAGAGAGAGCGTAGCTACTCTCACATACGATTCATCGATCGAAGCGCTGCTCGGGAGACACGGGCTGAAGAAGGTGATGGAGGAGTTGACGGCGGAGCAGCATGAAACTCTGAGATTACATTTTTACGAAGGGTACACACTCGCAGAAATTGGTAAAAAGCTCGGGCAATCTCTGGGAAATGTTCGCCATCATTACTACCGGGGCCTCGGAAAACTGCGCAAGCAAGTGCGAGAAAGTAAATTGCAGAACTGCTAACCGGTATGTTAAATAGTAGAGGAAGTCCAGACGAACAATTATGGTCAGCCATGGGACCGCATGACGAATTTCTGGAGTTATGCGCCGTTTCTACTTCGGGCGACCTAACCGAAGAAGAAAAGACCAAGCTACAGAAGCATGTAGCGATCTGCTCCGGATGCCGGCAAGCGCTCGAGGAGTTTCAGGCGGCGGCCGAGATCGGCTTGCCTCTTTTTGCCGCGGAAGCATCGGAAGTGCCTGCCCCCAAAACAGAAATATGGTCGGTTGAGGCGGCAGAGGCCGCGTTCCGAGAGCGTCTTGCCCGCGAAACCAACCAAGCAAGGGCTGAGTCTGCCCGTCCACCGGCCTTCAGTGTAAGCGACATTCCTGAACGAAATGGAAAACCGCGGTTGAGCGAGCATTGGAACACGGTTTGGCTTCCGTTTGCGGCAGCGATTCTGCTTGCCGCAACGCTGGGAATTTATTTATACCGGGCTGGTATACGCCGTGGGTCTGAGAACGCGCCGGTCCATCAAAGCGCTATTGAACAACAACCGACTCACACGCTGCCGCAACAACTCAGCGATGCGGCGCACGATCGCGAAGTACTGCTTGCGCAGATGTCAGAGCGGGACAAAATGATCGCTAGCCTGCATCACCAAGTCGAAGAACAGTCGGGAGAAATAACCAAATTAAAGGATGCCCAAACGGCGCTCAAAAGTTTCGCGAAGACTAGCGACGAAGATAAACGCCAACTGGCTGCCAATGAAGCATCGGTAACGCAGAAACTCGATGCGGCGCAAGCATCGCTCCAAAAGACGCAGAAGGAGTTAGATACCCTGCAGGCTCAAAGGTCTCGCGACGACTCGGGGTCTAAATCACTGCAAGCCAAGGTCGAAGAGCTTACGCAATTACTCAGGGAGCGAGATTCGACGATCGGCCAACAGCAGGACCTCCTCTCACATGATCGAGATATTCGGGAATTAATGGGAGCGCGTGAGCTTTATGTCGCGGAGGTTTTTGACGTTGCAAAAGACGGAGCCACTAAGAAATCTTACGGGCGCATCTTCTTTACAAAAGGAAAATCGCTTATTTTCTATGCTTACGATCTCGATCGGCAGCCGGGATTGAAAGACGCGAGCACGTTTCAGGCTTGGGGCCAGCACGGGACCGACAGAGCGCAGGCTTTGAACCTAGGTGTTTTTTATGAGGACAATGTTTCCAAAAAGCGTTGGGTCTTGAAATTCGACGATCCGCAGAAGCTTGCCCAGATTGACGCTGTTTTTGTAACCGCGGAACCAGACGGCAGGAGTCATAAGCCAAGCGGTAAGCCCTTCCTCTTTGCTTACCTGAGGGTGGCCCCAAACCATCCATAGCACGCCGGCCCGTCCCCGCTACTTGAGCACCTATTGGCGCCTTTCAATGAAGACGCGTTGGTACAACCGCGGCTGCTCCTGCGAAAACGGGGAGAGTAAGTACAAGTACTTCCCAAGAGGAGCTGCCGCGTGCGAGTGAGACTGACTGTTCTGTGTTTCATAACATTCGTTCTATTCATAAATATCGCATCGGCACAGTCGCCGAACGGCACTGTAAGCGGCATCGTCCTTGATCCATCCGGTGGAATCATTGCTGGCGCTGACGTTCTGATCATTAACGACGAAACAGGGGTTCAATACGCGGGTAAGGCAAACAATGAAGGGTATTACGTAGTCCCGAACATTCCTCCTGGAACTTACAGAATTCAGGTTTCAAATAGCGGATTCAAGACAATTATCAAGCCCGACATAAGAATTCACGTTGAAGACGCGCTGGCAATTAACTTTACATTACCCATCGGAGCGGCCTCCGAGATAGTGACCGTGCAAGGTGGCGCGGAGATCATCAACACGCAAAACGCTTCCGTAAGTACCGTGATTGACCGCAATTTTGTGGAAAGTCTGCCGCTCAACGGCCGCAGCTTCAACACGCTGCTCCAGTTGACGCCTGGTGTTGTCATCGCCTCAACTTCTAACTCTAACGGCTTCGTGCACGGACAATTCAGCATCGCGGGCCAGAGAACGGATGCAAACAGTTTCTCTGTCGACGGTGTGTCGGCTAATTTTGGTGCTGCGTCGACGGCGGGGATGGGCCAATCAGGAACTGGAACAGCGCAAGCGTTCAGCGTTCTTGGAGGCACAAGTAGCCTTGTCTCCGTGGATGCGCTGCAAGAGTTCAGAATTGAGACTTCATCGTTTGCCCCTGAGTTTGGGCGGTCCCCCGGTGGACAAGTGATTCTTACTACGCGCTCGGGAACAAACGGGTTTCACGGCGCCGCATTCGAATATTTCCGTAACACCGTCATGGATGCGAACAACTGGTTCAATGATGAAGCCAGTCCCCGGATCCCGAAGGCCCCTGAACATCACAACGATTTTGGCGGGGTACTCGGTGGGCCAATCTGGAAAGATAAAACATTCTTCTTTGCTTCTTATGAGGGCGCACGATTGGACGTTCCGTCGACGATGCAGATTCAGGTCCCGTACTTTGGTTCTACCGTACCGTCTTGTTCGCCATCCTCAGCGGTCGCGTCGTTTCTTGAAGCTTATCCGAAACCAAATGGCACTGTTTCGTCAGTGACCTGTACCGGTCAGTTTACGGGATCATTCGCAAACATCGCATCGCTTAATGCCGGAAGTCTGCGTATAGATCACACCTTCAACGGGCGCATTTCGATTTTCGGGCGCTACAACGATGCCCCATCCCAAATCGCAAACCGGGTCGGGCCCCTTTCTGAAACAGCTACAACTATCACGAACACACAGACTGTTACGGTTGGTGTGAACATGACTCTAAGCAGTCGACTATTCAACGCATTGCGAGGAAATTATTCGACGCAACGGGCAGGCCTATCTCAGGCTCTCGACGCTTTTGGAGGTGCCACTCCACCGGATCCGAGCGTACTCTTCGGTTCACTTCCCCCTGGGCAAACGGCGGCGTTCTTCGCTCCGTTCGATGGCACCGCACAATATTCTCTAGGACCAAATGCGAATAATAGAACCAAGCAGCTAAATTTTGTGGACGACCTCAGTTTCACTCTCGGGGCGCATCAACTGAAATTCGGAGGAGACTATCGCGCTATCTTTCTCGATAACGTTCCTTTCAGAAATAATTTCACGTATGGACTCCTTAGTGTTCAGAATCTCATTTCGACGGGGCAAGCGTTTTTGTTTATTTCCCAAACCGCGCTTCCTGCTCGGACACTTTCACAGTCAACGTCGCTTTATGCCCAGGATAGTTGGAAAGCCTCACGAAGACTTGTGCTGACATATGGAGTCCGGTGGGAACTCAGCCCGGCGCCTGAGGGTCTGGGTTCAACAACTTTGGCATCCTGGTTAAATGTGAACAATCCTTCGGCCATCACCTTGGCGCCCGCTGGAACTTCCCTGTGGCACACGACATTCGGAAACTTTGCACCGCGGCTTGGCATAGCCTACACCTTGGATCAGGCGGGCAGTACGGTTCTCAGGGCCGGGGCAGGTATCTTCTATGATCTTGGAGTCGGTGCATCTGCGAATCTTGCTAGTGATTTCCCGAACGCCGCAGAAGGCGGACCATTCTTTAATCAACCTCTCCCAGTGGCCAATATCGGTTCCTTCGCGCCCACAATTTCTTCGATGCCTCCCTATCCAGTCTCTGACACCCAAGGATTTGACCCGAAGCTGAAACTACCTCGTTCCTACCAATGGAATGTCGCCCTGGAAAAGTCGTTCGGAGGTCATCAAGCCATCTCCGCGACCTACGTGGGACAGGCCGGGCGCGATTTGCTACGGCAAGAGGCCCTTTTTAAACCAAACGCAAATTTCTCAGGAGGTTTTGAACTGACGGGAAACGCCGCCAAGTCTAACTACAATGCATTTCAGTTACAGTATCGCCGGCCCCTCGTCTCTCGTGTTCAAGCACTGCTGAATTACACCTATTCGCATTCGCTGGACAACGCTTCGAACGATGTCATCGCCGGCCTTACGAATACAGTGATCTCGGCCGCAAACGATTATGGATCCTCGGATTTTGACGTGCGCCACAGCTTTTCCGGGGCACTGACGTTTGCCGTTCCTTCCCTGGGAACGTCCGGGGCTATTGCTGCATTGACGAAAGACTGGTCGCTCGACACCGTGGTCGTGGCGAGAACTGGATTTCCTTACAACGCCACGGTCTTGGCGCCGTCCTCGCTCGGCGCTAGTACCATTCGTCCTGATCGTGTGACCGAGCAGCCTTTCTACGTGTACGGTGCGCAATGCGCACAGGTTTTTGGACCTGCTTCCCAGGGCGGGAATGGAGCGCTGGAGGCGGGGCAGGTCTGCCCAGGTGGAAAGGGATTGAACCCTGCCGCATTCGACGCAACCAGCCCTATGGCCGGGAATCGACAGGGCACGCTCGGTCGAAATGCCATCCCCGGTTTCGGCCTGACGCAAGTTGACCTTTCAATCGGCCGGAAGTTTGCGATCACGGAGCGGCTAAACGCGCAGTTTCGAGTTGACGCATTCAACCTCTTCAATCATCCCAATTTTACGAACCCTGGTGGTTTCCTGTCGGGGGGCCCCTCCCTTCTGCTGTCTCGGGAGACACTCAACACCGGGCTTGGTGGACTTAATCCAATCTTTCAGCAAGGCGGTCCTCGCTCCCTGCAACTCTCGTTGCGGTTAGCGTTTTGATGTGCGGGACTGGAATTTTCATGCCCAGGCCCGCTGTCCGCAATTCTTGAGTAATTAAAAATCCCTGTGAGGTGACTTGGATGAACTATGCCCGCAGTGTGAGCGTTCTCTTTTTCCTGCTATCGACTGCGACTGTATCGGCTGGTGCTCAGGAGTTCAATGCCGTCGCTTTTGACCCAACGCCGGTGCGAATCCCGTCTGTTAGGAAGGAAGAACTACGTCCCGTCACAAGCATGGATCTGCTGGAGATACGGGATGGAAAAGGAGTCAGCATTTCCCCTAACGGCAAATACGTTGCGTTTGTGGTCGGGCAGGCGGTGTATAAAACGAACAGCTATCGCAGTGGATTGTACATTATTGGGACCGCGCCAGGCAGTGCTCCCATCTGTCTCGGGACGGCGGGTGTGCCAAGGTGGGATTCTATCGACCAATGGTTGCCCGAGTCGCCGCAGTGGTCGCCGGACAGCAAGTACATCACCTATATGACAAAAATGGATCAAGCGGCAAATCGGCAAGTGTGGCGATGGAGCATGGACGGTGGCATTCCGCGACAGCTAACGAATGTTCCCGGTGACGTCCAGAGTTATCACTGGACTCCAGATGGTCACAAACTCGTGGTGACGTTCGAGAAACCGAGAGATCCCGTCGAGATTCAGAGGCTGTCTGAAAATGGAATTCTTTACGACGGCGGCTTTAAGGCTTCACGTGGTCAGCCGGTGGTCGATGAGGTACTCGCTTCAAAGCCTAAGGAAATAGAGACTTGGATCCACGACAGCGCGACAGACAGGGAGAAGAAGCAGATAGAAGCAGAGGCAGACTCCATCGGTCCATGGATCGGCGATATTGGGGAAAAATATTGGGACAGGAGAACTCTTGTAGGTCATCACCTGCGAGACGCCAAGGTGTCGCCCAATGGCCGTAGAGTCGCGTACCGGATTATCGACGATTCCCCGGGATCTAAGGTTCTGTACAAATTGTTTAGTAAGCCCATTCGTGGAGGAACGCCCATTGATGTGGCGCGAGGTGTTTATTTGGTGGCCGATTATTGGTGGAGTGCTGATAGCAGCAAAATTTACTTTACCGAGAATGTGGGCGACGGCCGGCCCGACAAGCTTATGGTGGTACTCGCCGAAGGTGGATCGCCCAGGCAGGTCTTCAGTAGTCCGGACTCCCTCTACTCTTGCGCTCCCGACAAGGGTTTTCAGTATATGGTGTGCGCGAGCGAGAACAGGGTTACACCATCGCAAATTGTCCTCGCAGACATAACCGCCGGCACGGTACGAACGCTGGTCGATCTGAATCCCGAGTTCCTGAATCTAAAGCTTGGTTCAATCACCCGGCTGGATGGCGTTAACAAGTACGGAGACCGCTGGTGGGCACACTTGGTGGAGCCTCTGAACTATGAGGCCGGCAAGAAGTACCCTTTAATCGTCACGACGTACCGGACTCACGAATTTCTGCGCGGCGCTTCGGGGGATGAGAACCCCATTCAGGTCTATGCGGCGCATGGATTTGCGGTTTTGAGCTTCGACATGGGCCCCAGAGACTACGACAACGAGCCGGGCGACTTCCAGCGTTATCTGTCGTGGCATGAATCAGTGAACGCCAGCATAGAGATGGCTATCCAAAAGGCCTCAGAAATGGGCGTGGCCGATACGGCGAGAGTTGGCCTGACGGGGTATAGCAGGGGAACGGAGATTGTGGCGTACGAAATCACACACACCAGACTCTTTCGGGCTGTGAGTGGCGCCGCCGGGGATTATAGTCCGTACTTTTATTACATGGCGCCAAGAAGCATTCAAGACGACTTTTCGAAGGACGGTTTAGGAGGGTGGCCCGAAGGAAAATCCAAGGCGAATTGGAGGCAGAGGGCTCCCGAATTAAATGCAGACCGAATAGATGTACCAGTGTTAAACAACGACCCTGATTCCGAATTCCTGGCGGATCTTGCGCTATATACATCGCTGGGGGAGCTTGGAAAGCCTGTGGAGTTGTTCATTTACCCGAACGAGCTTCACGTTGTAAACCAGCCAAAACATCGCTATCAAATTTACGAGCGCAACCTGGACTGGTTCAAATTTTGGCTCGAATCTGAAGAGAGCGCCGACCCAGCGAAGAGCAAGCAATATCAGCGCTGGCGTCAACTACGCCAGCTACAACAGAAAGCGCAATCAAACGAAAAGGCTGCTCCAGAACAGCAGAATTAGCGCCCAGTCTTGATCCCGAGCAAAGAACCAACGTTGGGCAAACCTAAGGCATGTCTAAACGTCGAACGGCGGGCATCCCCTTGAAGCCATGGATGTAGAAACCAGAAGGCTCGGCGCCTTGAGCCTCCCGGCTTATGTTCTATTCGTCCGACTCGTATGCACTCGCTGTCATCAACGGGTCGTTGGCGCTGTCATTGTGAACGATACTCTTCGAGGAACCGCCCTGAATCACGAAGCTTGCAGAAACAAGCGAAGTGATTGCTGGTTTGGTGTAGTTCATTGAGTTTTACCTTTCCTTTCCAGGTCAGCATGTTTGCGAACCTAAAGTTCAAACGGAACCGTGAAAGTGCATTGACGCCGGCAATATAAAAGCCAGGAGGCTCGGCGCCTTGAGACTCCTGGCCTATGTTCTATTCGTCCGCCTCGTACGCAGAGACCGTCGTGATCGGCTCGGTGCTGTCCTTAACAGCGGCACTCTTTTGCGAACCGCCCTGAATCACGAAGCTTGCAGATGCAAGCGAAGTGATTTCTGGTTTGCTGTAGTTCATTGATTTCACCTCCTTTCCTTTTTGAATTTCTCAGCTGAGATCTCGATTTGTATTCGTCACTTACTGCAATCGGCTGACATTCGACGCAATCGGAACGACGTCATCGGTTTGTGGGAGCGCCTGTTTGGTCGCTGGTCGTGTCTTCCACACGGCGTTAGCCAAAACATGCCTGCCAGTCAGGTTTTGGAGCCAAAGCTCAATACCGATAGTGCGCATAAGCGGGACGATGGGAACGTCCGCCCCTCTCCCAGTTTTTTGCAGCGTTTCTAGGAAGCGCGGTGAGTCAGCGATCCCAAGAGAACTCAGGAGCATGTTTTGGCTAAGTTCCAGCAGATGCGGCCATTCTGCTGCAATGCCGACCATGGGACCTCGCACTACAAAGGCCTTTCTCCTTCGATTCAAGAGTTCGTCGGGGACGATGCCGATGAGCGCGCGACGCATCAGAGAGCGGCGCTGGTTGGGGCGGACAACTTGTTCACGTGGGATTGCGTACATAAATTCGAGCAGGCCGCGGTCGAGGTAGGGATAGCGTTTCTCCCGCGGCAGATCGGATGACAAGTCAGAGGATGCAAGCTGCCTTCGGAGCGCATCCAAGGTACCTACATTTCCTTGAAAGCTTGGCATGGAGCCGAAGATCTTTATCCGGCCCTCATAACCAGTCAGAGCCGGGCGATTACGTTTGACGAACGCTCTATCGAACCATGGCGCAGGGCGTTTGTTTTTCGGGACGGCGACGAAGGTGGGAGGAAAGAATTCCCGAGCGGCATCGAATAGTAGGTAAAACCACGGCTTGCGCTTGTTAAGGGCCCAGAGCTTTAGTTGGTGAGCGAGGTTTTTGAAATGACCTTTGGCGAGAAGATCCTGCAGTTCGAGGATGGGAGTTGGAACGCCACCGGTGACCTCGTCGCCGCCGATGCCCGAGAGTGCGACGCGGTTTCCTTGAGCGACCATGCACGCTGCGATTTGACGGCTGGCTTCGGAGGTGTGACCGCTGGTGGAGCCGGGAGTGGCGGCGAAATGGTCGCTGTCGAATTCGAACTTGAAAGGCTCTTGTGAACTCATATCGATGTGGGTGCCGGTGCGGCCGCGCTTTTCTTCCACTTTGCTGAAGTAGGGGCGCTCGTTCCAGTTGGGTTCGGAGTCGTCGTAATAGGAGATCGTGTCGATGCGCGGGGTTTCGGCGGAGCCGCGTGCGAGGATGGTGTCGGCCATGCAGACGATGGAGGAGGAGTCCATGCCGCCACTGAGCTCGGCGAGGATGGGGCTGTCGGACCGGAGTCTGCGCCGGACGGCCTCGGCGAAGACGGCACGGAAGTGTTCTTCGTATTCGGAGTCGCGGCGGTAACGGATTTTTTGGGCGGGATCGAAATCCCAATACTTGGTAAGGGTTCGGTTGCCATTGCTTATGACCACCGAAGACGATGGTGGAACGGAATCGATCCCGATGTACGGGGTCAAATGAGCGGCGGGGAAAAATGAGAACCAGCCGGCGATGTACTCTTCGGAGAGCGCGAAACACTTGCCGGCGAAGAGGACGAGAGGATCGAGGACGGTGCTCCAGGTGACTTGGTCGTTGTCGATGGAATAGTAGAGATGGCGCGTGCCGATGGGATCTTTTGCAAGGAGCAGGGAGCTTGACTTGGCATCCCAGATGGAGAGCGCCCAGTCGCCGACCAGCTTGGCGAAGCAATCGGTGCCCCACTGTTGATGGGCTGCCACGACGATTGAAACGTCCGTAGAGCTCGTCGTTAGAACATTCCCTAATTGGCGGATGAGCTCCGCGCGATTGTCCAAGCGGCCGTCCCAGGTGATGACCGCTCCGGATTCCGTGACGTGGGGCTGAACTTCGTGGCGGGATTCCTTCGTGGTATGAAAGGCACGATAGAGGATGCTGATGCTTGCCTTACTGTAGGAGCCGCCATCATCGGGACCATAGGGAGCGATAACCGGTTTCACCCTTTCGATGTAGTCCCGGTCAACCGGTTTGCCGTCGGTGTTCCATCTTCCAAACTGGACGCTCATGATTGTTTTGCTTCGACCTCCATCTGCGATCGAGCCCTGCTAGCACCGATCCAAAACTGCATACATTTCCGGGGTGTACGGTTTGTCGTTGACGACGAGGCCGTGCACTTCGACCCACGCGTGGGCTCTGAAGGGCATCTGTTGTGCACCAATGACCATCTGTGCCGGTACCCCGTTTTTCTTGAGGAGACATGCTGTGGCTGCGGAGCGTTGCAGACAGAGCGCTTCCTTCCAATACCAGATACACGCCATGTCGATGGCAGAGTTAATGCGTTCGATCGCATCGGGCTCTGGCGTTCGCGCTGTTACTGGATAGTGGCGAACCTTGTCGTGAAGCGCCGCGAAATTGCCTCGCGCCAAGTACAGGTCGAAATGAATCAGTTTCAAGTACGCCTTCAGCATTAGAAACGACATCAGAAGTCCTCTCTTTCAGACCGGTAATTCCAATTGGTCGCAAAGAAAAGCCATTCGATCGGTCAGAGCCTCAATCCGTTCGCCCAATGGAAGCACTGGCGAATGCCCGCGAAACTTGTTGTAGTCGAGAAAAATAGGATGTTCGGAAACATTCGCGGCCTGCAATCGTGCCGTCATCTTGCGTGCATGGAGTGGATTGCAGTTCCGGTCAGCGTCACCGGAGACGATCATGGTGGCGGGGTACGCAACGCCATCGCGAACCTGATGATAGGGAGAGTATTTTACAAGGGCGGCAAAATCGTCTGGGTCATCCACTGTGCCGAACTCATCTTTCCAAACATGCGCATTGTCAAAAAGGTGATAACGCAGCATGTCTAGCATCGGAACCATGCAGACGACGGCGCGAAAGAGATCAGGCCGCTGGGTTAGGGCAGCTCCTACGAGAAGGCCCGAATTCGAGCCGCCGAAGATCGCGAGTTTTCCGGGAGCAGTTCGACCTGTTTTGACCAGCCATTCGGCAGCGGAAAGGAAGTCATCGTAAGCGGTTTGACGGTTGTGGCGCTTGGCGGCGTTATGCCACGCCACTCCGAATTCCGATCCGCCACGAATGTTCGGGAGGGCAAAGAGGCAGCCACGTTCCATGAGAAAAGCAACGAAGATGCTGAACTGCGGCGTCATGGAAACGCCGTAACCGCCGTAAGAAGTCATAATCGTTGGGCTGCTGGATCCAACGAGAACGTCGCGGCGGCCCACAAGGTACATGGGAACTTTTGTGCCGTCTTTAGACGTGAACCAGACTTGGGAATGTCCGTAATTTTTTGGGTCAAACTGAATATTTTTCTTCGCCCACAGCATCTGCCGATTGGTTTTCGTGCAATAACGGAAAATCGCGATCGGTTTGGCGAAAGACTCTGTTTCAAGGAGAAGTTCATCGCCCTCTGGGAAACCCCCAATGATGCGGGCGGTTTCGTCATCGGAAGTCAGCAACTCGCCCAGTTTTTGACCTGAGAGGTCAAAAATGGAGACGGTGTGCTTCATCTGCTTTGTGTAAGAGACAAACATCCGGTCACCAACGACGAGCCAGGTTCCGATAGGCGTATCCGTTTCGGGAACGATATCGACCCATGTGTGCTTTCCATTTTCACGAAGATTAATTTCTACGATGCGGCGGTTCGGCGCGTCACGGTCCGTAATGGCGAGCATTCGATCGTCGAGCAACCGCAGCCCAAGGCTATAGTCGATTCCACGGAAAATCGGTTTGGGCAGGTCTTCTCGATCGAAGGGTTTCAGGTAAATATCAGTGAATGTTTTCTCGAGAAATCGATACACCAGGAAGACAAGACGTTTGCTGTCGGAAAATAATCCAAGCCGAATCTTCTTGTCCTCGCCCGCAAAGAAAATCTCCTGGTCGTCGCCGATCGGTGTCCCCAATACGTGATGGTATGCGGCGCGGTAGAAAGGCCGTTCCGCGTCTACCGCCTCTTGGACGTAGTAGAAACTCTTGCCGTCTGGAGCGAAGGCAAATCCGCGCAAGTACCCACGCGGCAGGGAATCTGGAAGGCGCTTCCGAGTGTCGATATCGAGTAGCTCAAAGGTTCCAGTTCTCTCTCCCCCTTCCTTCGCTTCATATAGAAGCAATCGACCATCCGAGGAAATACGAAGTGGCTTTACGGCGGTATGGCTGCCGGTGCCACGTGCTAGCGGATCGATTAGAAGAAGATCCTCACCGTCTGCACTCTCACGCATATAAATACAAGTCTGCTCCTGGCCGGAAAGCCGTTTCCGGAAGAAGTAGCGACCGCCGACTTTCTGCAGAGAATCAAACGTTTCAATGGCGAGGAATTCTCGGATCCTTCGCCGGATGAGTTCGCGTCCTGGAATCGCATGCAAATAATTGTGCGCGTAGCGCGTCTGTTCTTCAATCCAAACGCGTGTGCGGGGAGAATCCTGGTCTTCCAGCCAACGATACGGGTCCGTCACGGCTACACCGTGCAGGATTTCAGTGATTGGTTCCTGTTCCGAGAGGGGCGGAAGGTTCAGACACGCGTGCATTCAAGGCTCCGGTTCTCGAAGGCATCGGCTTCGCGCTTCATGCGGCGAACCAAGCTGCGGAAATACCCTGCGATTCTTGGATTCGCGAACGTCCCTGGTTCACGCCATGTGCCGGTTGAAACCGTATAGGCGAATACAGCGATGAGAGGTGCGAGTGCGAGTGCGCGGGAGACGGCGAAGGGTGGAGCGGAGCGCTCCCACTGGGAGGTATAAGCGGAGACTAATTCTTCACGCTGGTCAGCGTGGTCCGGGCGAAGGCGGGTCTGATGTTCGAGCAGATACTCGAATGTCAGAAACGGATGGCCAATGGCCGCCTCGGCCCAATCGATGAATGTGCACCGATCGCCGGATACGAAAATATTTCCGGGATTGAAATCCAGATGATTGAGTGCGTCTGGGATACCAGTTGCGGCGAGAAGGCGAAGACTCTCTTTGATTTGTTCCTTAAGGCAAACAAGTTGCGTGGAAGTCAGGATAGAAGGGGGTGTTTTGGTTTGCTGCTTCATGATTTCGGCCATGATCGCGAAAAACTCATCTGCGCAATTGAGGAGGGATGAGGCACTGACATCGCGACAGCCCGCAGCCATGAGCCGAGGCGTTTCGTGAAGTGAAGCAATCTGCAATTCCGCCAAGCGCGCCACGATTGTCCTCCACACAGAGAAATTGGAATCGACGTCAGGCGAAGTCCCTTGCGCCTCCGTCGTAAGCCATGCGTTCCACACTGGACGAACTGCAACAATTGGCGGGAGGTATTCTGGAAAAAGGGCGGCAAGAATAGAGACAATATTGAATTCGTGGGAGCTCGGTTTTCCTACGGCCTTCGACCAGACAGCAGGTCCTGTTGTTTCGAAGCGCATCAAGCTGAACGAAGAGCTCGCGTTCAGTTGCCGGAAATTGCCCGTAAGTCTGATCTTCATCGGTTCAATCTGCTGCGCAATCCAGCTGCACATCTCGCGTAGCCATCCTGGTTTGGCAAATGGGCCGTCAATGCGAGTTTCGTCGTAGTGGGAGAGAGTCCTGAGGGCATTCGAAATCCTGCGGGAATGCTCCGCATCCCGAAAGGATGCAATGGTCAGCGACTGAAAAGGGGCCCAGGATGCGGTTGGTGGGAGCGGCGCATCAGGATGGACGCATTCCATCACCTGAAAAAGAGTGCCGGATGTCTCGCCTGTTGGTGGCTCGCGAGGGCACGTAAAAAGAGAATAGGCATCGAGGTTTAAATGGGTTTTCAAAGTGTTTCTGATCGGCTCCGCGACTCTTTCCCAGAGAGGGATATCAACAGAAGGCAAGGCATGGTACGGACCATCCGGCAGACACAAGAGTTCGGACCCATTACGGCGAGTAATGATAAGAAGGTAAGTGTCCCGGTCGTCTTGTTGCTGGGTGTTCAAGTCAGCCTCCCGTGCGGTCTATGCGCCGCCGTCTTGTGCGCGAAACTGGAGAAGCCGGTGCTTTTCGAGGCACTCCAGGAATTCACGAACGTCGCGTTCGACAATGTCGTGGCGAATACGAAATTTGCGGCTGATTTCCGCGACCATCTGGGTTTCGGGGCAACCGCGCTCCAGCATTTCAAGGATTTTGGAGCCCACAAGGTTGAGGGTGAACATTTGCCCGTGATGGATGTCGAGAACGACTCCCCCGTCGCGGTCGTGAGTGCTCCGCACTCCTTCAGCTATCTTCAGCAAGGGGTTCCTCGTTTCCCAGTGATTCCGATTCGAACGTCGCTCGGAATCGGAATCTGTGAAGGACAGTGCCACGAAGGCACGCTGTCATCCACAAGCGCGTTCCTTTGTTCGTGAATCAGGAAATGGAATTCGCAAAATACTCTGAGTAGGGCGGTTAGGGCAGCACAACGCGAGACTTGGCACGCTGTCTGCGTTCAGATTCGGGTCATGTTTTGAAGAATTTGAATAAGGATTGCGATTTTCTGTCTCAAGGAATGTTCTTCAGGACAGACTTTGAAACCGAGTTGCCCCCGAAGCGTGCTGCAACTTCGCATAGAAGCTTCCCGAAGTTTCTAATTCGCGGTGATGCCCGTCTTCGACGATTCTGCCATGGTGGAAAACAAGAACGCGATCCATCCATGCGACGTTGCCGAGGCGATGCGAGATAAAGATGATTGTGACTCCCGGCAGAAATTCAGGAATCCTGTGGAGGATCGACAGCTCCGCAGGAGGGTCCAGCGCGGAAGTCGCTTCGTCGAGGATTAATATGCGGGGCCTTCGCAACAGCGCACGGGCCAGGGCGAGTCTTTGCCGCTGGCCACCGGACAGGTGACAGGCCGCAGGCCCGAGTGGCTCCGACAATCCGTGTGGGAGCGATGCGACAAAAGAGCGGAGTTCAAGAAGGTCGACGATCGCTTCAAGTTGACGAACGCCGATGAGTCTATTCCCAAGTCGAAGATTCTCTGCCAGAGTTTCGTCGAAGAGCACCGGAATGGCGGGTACGTAGCAGACGAGTGAGCGAAACAGTTCAAGTGGGACATTCTTGACTTGCGATTCCCCAATGGTCATGGACCCACGGTCGGGATCGTAGAGCCGTGCAGCTAGTTTCGCAAATGTGCTTTTGCCTGCACCATTTTCTCCTACGATGGCGACGTGCGCTCCGCTATCGATTGAGAGGCTAGGGATGGTCAAAAAGCTTTTCTGCCGTTGGTATCCAAAAAAAACGTCTGTAAATCGAATATGGCACGGCGTAAAGGGCGGCATCTCGGCGCCAAAGCTTTGATCGGTCACAGTCGGACGCAAGGCCAGAATTGCTTGGAGCCGACGGATGCTCGAAAAGGTTCTTTGCGCTCGTGCGTACGTTTCGAGGGCACCACTCAGGGGATCAAAAAGTTGGAAAACATAGCTGTAAAATGCGACTAGGCCGCCGACGGTCATGGTGCCACGGAGAGCAGCCCAGGCACCGAAACCTATGATGATCGCTGCTCCGGCGGCTATGGGGAGATTCGTCCAGCTCGTGAATTGCACGCCGCCGGCGCCGAGTCTTACTTGGGAGCGGGCCACGTCCGCAAAGAAGTGAAAGGCCCGCCTTTCCTGCCTTTTTTCCTGCCGTAGTTGTTGGATCTGCAGGACCGAAGACATGTGCTCTTCCAGGAAAGCACTCATTTCCGCCCTCGTGGCGTGCACTTTGTCGGATCGATCCGCAAGCACGGCGCGAAAATGGCGACGAGCGAGAACGAACGCCGGTATTGCGGGAAGAACCAGCGCAGTCAATCGAGGGTTCAAGATCAACATCGCGGAGAGAGTAAATGCGCTCACAAGCACCGTGCGCAGGATGCCAGGAGCCAGATCTGAGCCAAAATATGCAACCTCCTCGATCGGCTCTCGAAGCGTGTAGAGTCTAGCCCCCACAGGAGTGTTCTCGTGGTAATCGGCGGAAAGGGAATCTAGCCTTCGAAGGACTTCCATTCGAATGGAAATTACTGTTCGTTGTGAGGCCAGCAGCGTCAAGTACGCGCCAAAGCTCGACAGGATGGGCCGCAGTTCGGAACTGAGGAAAATCGCGGCCACTGCGCAGGTCAGTAGAGCAATGTTGCGATTTGGCAGGACGCGGTCGATTACCCACATCAGCACCAGCGGATTGACCAGGGCGAGCATGCTCGCTGCCGTTAAGCAAAAGAAACTGGCCAAATGCCATGCAAAGAGTGGCCGGATTCTCGCGTACAGCCACAGCAATTCCGAAGGAAGCATGTTCCGCATGAATCCGAACAACCGGCTGCGATCCAGCCTGTTGGACTAACGTAAGCGCATCGGTAGGTCGATTGCCAGAACAAAGCCAAGGTGTTCGAGATTCCGACATGCGAGGACGGAAAGGAATGAAAATAAAGCGAAAATCCGTTGTCTAAGAAAAGCCACGCCGTTCGCCATGGGGTCAATTTCTGGGTGCAATCCATCTCAAGACGGTCACAACCTGGCCGACTATCTCTGCGTCGCCAGCATTCTCGTGAGGTTTCGGGGTTGGGGACCTCGCAGAAAGCGGGTGGAGTACTTTTGTGTTGCCTGCCAGCGCGAACCTTCCACAGAAATACGAACCGTCGCGCCGGGCGAGCAGGTATACAGGCTGCTTCCACTCCGGCTCCGATTTCCTCACGAATGGTGTTTTCATGCGTTGGTTGACAACCAAGAATGCTGCACCTCGCAGCGGGGCACGAAACTCCTGTTCCCCGACCCAGAACACATCGCGAAGTGCAGGGCGCGACATGCCGCAGAGTTCCGGAAGTGCGTTGAGGAGAAACAACGGGATCTCTTCGAAGCGGTCCGTGAGAATACTGAGGAAGGAAACTCCTTTCGATCCCTTGGGCGTTCGATCTTTACGGCGTGAACGAGCAGCCCAATGTGAGCTTTCTGTTAGGTCGCCTGGAATCGCTCTTTGTCCGAGTTTGTGTATGGCGAGTCCCGAGGCTTCGAGGAAGTGCCAAAATCCGATGGAGTAAAGCGTGCAAAGCGTCACGACCTTGTGGATGTGCCGTGGGGGCGCTTCGGCGGATTCGTAATCGGAGAGAGAACCGATGGCTATCGAATATTTTTCATCGCCGAGTTCCTGCGCTAACTTGCGACTCATGGCCGATGCCTGCCGGAAGGACAAGCCAGCGCGTTGCCTGCTTTTGCGGAGCAGGTGACGCAAGTCAGTGCCGGCAGCATCGGTTTGGAGGAGTTCTTTACTCCTCTGGGTTGGGAGCGCTCGGAAACCTGAGGCGATGCTTTTTTTTTTGAGGCTTCGAATTTCCATATCTATTGTCCCCAAGATTTTCAGTTCGGTTCCGATCTGAAGTTCCACGCGCGGCGCGGTTACTTTTGTGGATACGAGCGCGACCCTACGTGGCGCAAGTTGTTGCAGGCGGCAGCAATTCAACCCTCCAGCGTGTTCCACGAGAAAGAGATCATGTGAGACTTTGCCTCCCATTGCGGAGAGTCTCGCTTCGGAAGCACGGGGATCGACACGAACAATGCTGCCTGAAAGCAGTTCGGGGAAGCAGAAGTCATCCTCGGTCCCCACCTTGGCGTAGAGGAAAGATGCCCTGTTGATTTCCTCGAGCGCGGCGACTGGTTCCGTGGCGTTCTGGGTGAGGATCTGAAAGAGCGGAGTTATGCGCAGAGGCAGCTCAGCTTTCGCTTCGAACCATTCAACAAGCGCGTGGCGATCGTAGAGGGTTCGGTCGAGCAGCATTGTCTGCGGGAAGGAAAGGCGCAATTGTAAGCGCGGAATGTCGTCCAAATGAAAGCCGAACACGGAGAGCCAGTGAATGAGACTGTAGCCTGAGACGCAACTGAGCGCGATGAGCTGATAAATATTGGGCGTGAATCGATCGTCGCGCAAATCGAAGTACAGGTTGTGAGGAATGTGATAGAGCGATTGTCCCGGGAACAATTTCCGAGATTCTTTGGACACTTGTGACAGAGTCATGTTGTTTCGGGTAAGTATTTCGCGAAGTGTTTGTGTCGACTCGAAGCCAGGATGGAATTCTAGTTTTCCACGTTTTCCACTTCGTCCACGAGGGTGGGCCTCATTCGAAGTTCTTGACGAATTCGTTTTCGCAGATGCGGAGTGCTTCCGGTTTCGCATGGGGACCCGCCTGCCCGGTTAGCAGGAAACCAGATGTGCATAGAGAAAATCTGAAACAAAATGGGGAAAAAGTGATGGCTGACCCTATTTGAGACCGGGCTCCCTAGTACATCGCGAAGGGGAAATAGGTATGCTTAGTCATCATTTGAATGGACAGTTAACGATGTTCTCGTTAATATTCGCCCCAGATGGAGTCACTGAGTCCGAGCGCGCGCCCTGGAGAGGGTCTCAAGAAGCTCCGAAAGAGTCTGCGTTTGTCGCTGCGCGAAGTGGAACGGCGGGGACAGAAGTTGGCCCAAGCGAAAGGCAATCCGGATTACCTCGTCTCTCACACTTGGTTGCGGACGATCGAAAATGGCAAATATGTTCCTGGGATTCATAAATTTTACACGCTGAGTGTCGTCTACCATCGTCGCTGCGAGGAACTCCTGTCGCTCTTCGGGGTCAACCTCTCGGACGCAGCCAAGGACCAGGCGATGTTCACATGGCCCTCGACCCACATAGTGGGCGACTCGCCGGAAACGGACGAGGGAGCTATCCCTTTTCCAGTGCGAGTACGGCAGGAATTCCATGCCGAGGGGACGCAACTTCTCACGAGACTAGTACAAGTGTGGGGAGAGGTCCCGGTGGCGCTAGTTCGCCAGCTTGATCTGCGGAAGTCGCTCTACGGATATCTGGGCTTGGACGACTACTCTCTCTTCCCGGTCATCCTTCCCGGGTCGTTCCTGCAGATCGACCCGACGGAGACAAAGATCAAAACTGGCGTATGGCGACACGAATTGGAGCGCCCAATCTATTTCATCGAACTTCGAGAGGAGTATGCCTGCGGGTGGTGCGAACTAAGAGATGGACACCTCATCCTGGTGCCCCACACAACCTCACCTCAGCTGATTCGCAGGTTCTCGCATCTCGATGAAGCCGAAATCATCGGCCGGGTCACTGGAGTGGCTATGAGGATTGTCACCGGTGGATTGGCCGCATTATCGGAATTGCCGCGAGGGGACCACGGCAAGCCGTAGAAGGGAAACTGACATTGGCCCGCAAAATTGCCCTTCAACGCCTAGGCTCATCGTCCATTGCCAATGCAGTCATCCCCGATGCGGAATTGACCCAGCCGAGTGCAGTCTCAAGGTCCACATCGAATTCCGCCATAATCGTCCGAACAGCATTGCGCATCAACTCCTTGGAACGTTCCCAGATGGCGTCCTCCTTTTTCGCGCGCTCAATGTCCGCCTGCGCCTGCGTCTCGGTCGCGTAGACTCCCACGGTGTCTTGCTCCGAATCGATGGCGATAAACTTGTCGCCCTCCCGCTCAATCCGGTATTCGAGTTTAGCTCCAGGGGCCGTCATAGGTTTCCCTCCCGCCGCGAGCATAGCAAAGCCTACGCAATGTTCGGAAGAGATTCGCAAGGAATCAGCTTTCACAAGTCCGAGCTAATCGTAAACTGATCACCATCGATCGATATCGGTCGGCAGAACGCTCCGGCCCCGCTTCTCGCATGACAGCGTGACCCGAGAAATGGAATTTTGGGCTCTTGGAGTGATTCGAATGCAATCCTCAGGTGTAATTGTGTTCAGTGAATGATGGCGTCAATCTCGCCACGCAAGGTCAGGGTTTGCAACGAGCGTAGAAACTAGGGCGCATTCCGTTGGTTCGATAAGCTCTGCCATTCGCCTTGGAAGAGCTTTGAGCCGAGTTGCGCGTCATCGCACTGTGGTGTGACTCCTGCCTAAAATCCTCAAAGCCACGTAGAATTTCCACAGGTAAATCCGCGGCCCGTCGTTCGCTTTAACTTCGCCTATGGTAATATCTCATCCATTGTCGGTCGCGTGAGCATGAGCGTGATTTTGAGTAAATCGCTCGTATAGTTTGAAGCGAGGCCGGTTTTGTCAGACGCAATAAAGACTCTGGCGTATCTCTTCAGGACCAACAGCAAAGCACGTCCTGTGCTGCTCCTTGGGGCAGGAGCATCTTTCCGCTCCGGTATCCCGCTTGCGGACGACACGGTAAGGAAAATTGCCCAGGCAGCGTACGCACGCGATAAATTCGGTCTGAATCTCGCTGCCTCCCATCTGATGCTAAGTGATTGGTTGCCTTACCTGCACAGCCAGCCCTGGTTCATTCCAGACCTTACTCGCTTTGCTGAGAATTTTCCTTTAGCAGTTGAACATTTTCTGACGCCACGGGAGTTTCGCCGTGAGTTTTTTCAGGACCTAATTCATTCGTCTCAAGGCGCTAGTGAGGGGTACAAATCTCTCGCAAGGATGATGGTAAGACGGTTGGTTGGGAGCGTATTCACCACGAACTTTGATGGTCTAATATCAGAAGCTCTTCGGGAACAAACTCCGAAACCGCCTGCCATCATTGAAATAAAAACGCCGGACGACCGAGTTAGATTCGGGTTGAGCAACGATTTCCAAATTGTTCATCTGCACGGCTCCGTCGAGCACTATAGAGACCAAAATCTCCGTCAAGAGACGGAACGGCTGGACGAGAAGCTGGCAAAGAGAATTCGCCCTCTGCTGAATGACTCGCCCCTAATCGTTGTTGGCTATCGCGGCGCAGAGCCCTCTGTCATGCAACACCTGCTTGAGGAAGGAATTGAGGAAAGTCATAACTACCACTGCGGAGTGTACTGGTGTGTTCGACCGGGCGAAATACTGCATGACAACGTGAAGAGTCTACGTGAGAAATTAGGAAGTAATTTGTCCGTTGTAGAAATTAGTGGTTTTGATGAGCTACTGACGTCGCTCGACAAAGAACTGGAAGACCAGTGGTGGTTCATCGGCCCGACAAAAGCATCGCCGCCTGCTATATCTCTCGACCACAGGTTTGATTTGCAACCGCTAGATGGCACCACCCTTCAAGATTTGGACCACGACTTAATTCTTTCGACGTTTTCGCAGTACTGCAAACGCTTCAAGCTCCCCGAACTGGACAAAGACAACTATTTGGTTTTTCTCGAACGGCAAGGATTTTTGCATCGAAGACAAAATGAAGTTGTGCCCTCGACAGGTTGTTTCTTGCTCTTCGGCGTCAGCGTGCAAGAGCGATTTCCGTATGCATGCATCTCGTTTACGCAGAACGAGAAGAATCGTGTTTTTATCGACGGAAACCTTGTTACACAGTTCAGAAAACTAAGTGGCCTATTGTCTTCAGAAGAAGTCAATCCTCGTGTTCGGCTGAAGGCTGACCGGGTTGCAGAAGAACAAGATGCTTATCCAACCAGAGCTTTAACCGAACTGACGGTCAATTTGCTTGTCCATCGTGATTATGAGGCTCAGAACTACAGTCGAATAGATTTCACGCGAGGACGCTCGCTCTGTTTCGAGAACTCAGGTGGGTTGTTACCGAACGTCAAGAAAGGCGTGCAGTTCGATAATAAAGGGAAATTTAAACCGGTTCGCGGCCTCACCGAGATGCGGAATCCGCTCTTGGCTGATGTTTTCTTTGGAATCGGTTCGATGGACAAAGAAGGTTCAGGGCTTGCAGATGTCAGCGATTTAGCCTCGGAATCTGGCGGCAGGGCCGAATACAGCGTTGGAACAGAAAATAGTTCTGTTCGGGTCTTGCTCCTGCAACCAGTACAAGAGGCTCCTGGCAAGTCCCGCGTAGCGCGACCGGTTTCGCGCACAGAGTTGTATGTCACAAACCTTCTGCCGTTCCGCGTCTTGCCGAGAACTGTCTATCTCCTACCGCTGCGAGAAAAGTTCGTTGAAGCTCCCCTGTTCGACGCCAGCGATGTTCCAAGAGAAGCGCCTGTTGTTATTAAGAGTTCTGGATTTCTTTGGAGCTTCTCGAATTTTGCAGACTTCTCCTCGTTTGCTGATAAACGAGGGTTTCTAGAGAAAATCGAGCAGCGCTCCTGCGAAGAGCTTATTCAGGGTCCGGACTCCAGAAACCTGTTCGTTTGGCTTATCAACAAACATTGGGAATTTTTTCTTTATAACTGGCCGCTGATAGTTGAAAAGCAAAAGAAAAGGGCGTTCTTCCGTCTACCTGCTGGTAAGGAAGGTATGAGTATCACGTATCTCTCGAAAATGAACCGTAAAGCTACACGCGAAGTGGTGAAAAAACGTGGCGAATACCCTCACGTCTCGTTCGAGAATGAAGCCATACGTTACAGCACTGTTGAATTTTTCGGGTCGTGGGCGTTGCAGCTTCGACCTGCATACGTGTTCACGCGCAGTGACGGTGAAACTCCTCTGAGTCCATTGGCCCAAACACGACGTGCAACAAGACGTATGAAATTTGACCGCAATCCCGCGGTCGATAACGATCTTGTTTTTTGGGCGCGATATTTGTCTCAAGGACAGCCAGCCATCAGTCTAGGCAATGTTGGTGTCAACGACCTCATTCTTGATTCAGAGTACTTGTCCGCAGAAGTGCCGAAATCTGGCGGTGAGGAGTCTGCGTTTGAAGCTTCGAATTAACGTGTTACCCGAACCAGAAATCGAAGTCGGTCACGGCCTGCGGGGTGCGGAACCAAAGCTCCTCCTGCCGGACGGAGGGCCGTTTGGTTCGATTTACACCAAGACGACAAAAACTATTCCCCTCGGACTTGTCTGCCTGCCTGAAAACAGAGGACCAATCCGATTCTGGATAGATTCGATGAATGGCCCATTGCTTGATGACGAGACGAATATCAAGAGATTCCGGGAATATCCCGGTGCTGAAAGGGCGTTCCGTGCTCGATTTGAACTTCAATTTGTTCGTGAGCTTGACGAGGAAAAATTTCGAGCGTGCTTAGAAAGCTCAGCGCCGCAGCGATTCAGCGGGTTGCTTGACCTGTACGCCGACGCCATCAAGTCCTTATTCATAGACCAGGGACCGCATTGCATTCTTGTGGATTTTCCTGAGCCGGTAGCGACTCTTCGAATTAACAATCCCCGCCTTACCTATGCCGAGCAAAGAGCACTACAGAGAATCCAGGCCGAAGACGAGGAACAGCAGCGTGAATTATTTGAACCTACAGAAGAAGAAAAGAAGGCAGCGAAAGAGTTAGCTCCGCAAGCTGAAGATTTGCTATTCCGCGTATTTCATCGCGCACTGAAGGCAAAGTGTATGCTCGAACAGAATTGCGTTCCCTTGCAAATCATCCGAAGGCAGACCTTCATTAACGAAGAGGCGAAACAGAGCAAAGCGACGCGAGCCTGGAATCTAGGCACAGCCCTGTACTACAAGTCTGGCAATATCCCCTGGCAGCCGTACGGTTTGCCCTCAGACTGTTGCTTCGTGGGCGTCAGTTTCCATCACTTAAAGAGAAGGTCTGGCGATTTGGTGTACGCAAGTGTGGCGCAAGCTTTTTCAAATCAACTCGAACCATTCGCTCTCAAAGGCGACACAATCCCAAGAGACCAAACCCGGAACAAACGTCCTTACCTGACCGCAGACCAAGCAGCAAAGTTAGCCGGTCGCGTCATTTCAGAATACAAATCTCGAACGCAGGGGTCGCCGCCTTCACGACTTGTGATTCACAAGACCTCAAGATACGAGCCGGAAGAAATTGAGGGATTTCGAGGTGAACTCTTATCACAGGTGCCGAATTGCGAACTCGTGTCGCTCGTCCCGACAGGATTTCGCCTTCTCAGACGCGGGGTCGAAGAGCCAGATAGGGGCACTCTCTGCACGGTTGAAGATTCTAAGAATTACCTATTCACGACGGGATATGTCAGGTGGTGGAAGGAATATCCCGGACCTCACATTCCTTCTCCGCTGGATATAAGCTCGCCGATTCAAACGGATATTTCTGAGCGCTCCCACGAAGTTTTGTCACTCACGAAAGCAAATTGGAACAACGCTGATGGAATTGGTCGGCACCCAATAACCATAACCTTCGCTCGCAGGGTCGGCGTAACAATGACAGAACTTGGTGAGGACGACGAACCAAATCCGCTGTATCGCTACTATATGTAGCGCATTATCAATGAAGCTATTTCCAGGCTTCTATAAGCTTCAGCAGTTCGTTTAGTGCTCGGACCGCTTCATCGAAGGCCACAGCCCGGCCCTCGTAGATTCCATCTGCTTTATGCTTTAGCTTATTCACCTGTCGGTAGACGTTCGTCGCCTTCTCATGCGTCCAGGGTTGGTGTGTCCAACTCTGAAACTGCTTGCTTACGATCGGCAGAAGCTTGCTGACATATTCCTCTTCGCCGTCTTTACCGACGACCGTCTTAAGTGCCCGGTGGTACACAGCGGCTATCCTGAAGAGTGCGTTGTTGAAGTAGTAGCCCGCTGTCCACTTTCCTTCCGTCCGCACTTTAGAATTGCCAATGCTTACGGCTCGGATTTGAACATTCCGAATGTCTTCGGGACTGAGAGGGTGCTTCCTCTCGCTGTATTCGTAGTGCCGCGCGTAAATCAGACTGTAGACTGCCCCAAGCAAATCGTCGAGCGAAGCTTGCATAGAGACACTCGATTGAATTCGCTGCGAAGATAGCAGCGCGGCGATCCTACCGGCCATTTCAAATAGGGGTTGACACGCTGCTGTAGCTTCGACCGAAAGCGGCAGGTAGTCAGGCATGGGCCAGGTTCGATTTTATGTCAGGTGTGTGGTGCGAAGGGTGATAACTAGAAACAAAATCGAGCAGGCAGGAACAAAGAACAGTAGATCCGACCGATCGATTTCAACTGGCCGCCGAATGTAGCGCGTTGCTCAGGGCCTGCTCAAAGAGAAGATTCCTCGCCCGGATTGATTTCTTTCGAAAATTTGTATTCCAGGAAGTTCCAGTAAATCAGTAAGACTGGTTGCGGGGGGCAGAGTTTGAACTGACGCCACCGCGTACTTCAGATCGAGCTCGATGGCCTTCTGAACATGGCAGTTTCGAGTTCGCTTTTTGCCAGCCTTCGGAGCCTGTTATGCGCACCAGAAGTAAACCCCATCTTCCAGTGAACATCCTGGGTCTGCTCAGGCTGATCCCCCATGGCTTAACGCACTCGACAATTACCTCACGGCGAACTACATTTGCGCCCCATTGATGGCCTTCGAGGTGCATCCGTCGAAAGAGGAAATGCGATGGGACGATCTATCTATTCCCGTTTGAACCGTAAGTTTGGATCCATCCCGTCGCTAGCGGAGAGGCAGTCTGCGACCCAGGAGAAGATTCGCTTAAGTGGTGCAGATTACCCGTTCGAGCTCACACGACTGGACGTTGCGCAGCGTAGCCTGTCGGGCAAATCTGTGGTCGTCGTAGGTGCCGGATTCGCGGGACTAACTGCAGCTTGGTGGCTGTCGCGGCACGGAGCTGGAGTGACGGTGCTCGAAGCTCGCGATCGGGTTGGCGGCAGGGTATGGACTCACTATGATCCTGAGAAGTCACAGATGATTGAATGGGGTGGTGAGCTGATCGGACGAAATCACCCTACGTGGCTAAGATTGGCGAGTGAATTCGGTCTCGGATTAAGTCTGATCACGCCCGACGACGATTACCTAAGCCTTGATGCACCGATGTGGGTGAGCGGGCAACTAGTAGATTCGAAGGACCAGGAGAATATGTACCACAACATGACAGCAGCGTACGAAACTCTGAACCAGGACGCAGCGAGGGTGGACACGCACATGCCGTGGAATGCGATCGAGGCCAAGTTGTGGGACAACCGGTCCGTCGAAGATTGGATTGCGTCGTTGATGCGATGCAGCGCGGCAGCGAAAGCCGAGCTTCGGTTTGAGATTTCAACGAATCAGACAGTGCCTGTCAAAGAACAGAGTTACTTGGGACTGCTGGCGGCCGTAAAGGGAGGCAGCCTTACAGACTTGTGGAAACCAAGACGCGGACCTTCGGAATTCTGGACTGACAGCGAAGTCTTCCGCTGTGCTGCAGGCAATCAAGAGCTGGCGCGACGCCTCATGGCAGAAACGGTTGAGGCCGGAGGTAAAGTCTTGCTCGAGCATCCGGTCGAGAAAATCGAAATGGATGCGAAGCCGAAAGTATTTACAGAGAAGCGAGAGCCGTTCCCTGCGGATTGGGTAGTTGTAGCGGTTCCTCCTAACTGCTGGGATAGCAAGATGCTGCCAGGAGTGGATTTGGACTCCATCAAAATTCGAATGGGCCCGGCAGTCAAGTATTTGACGGAGACGAAATCACGCTTTTGGCTACAAAACAACCTGGCCCCGAGTGGAAGCGACGACAGATTGGGAATGATTTGGGAGGGAACAGACAACCAAATCGGCCCGATTGAAAATGGTGCGGAGCTAACGTTATTCGCGGGCGGCGAGCTTGCGCAGAAGGCGATGAATGCGTCTAACCCGAAAGAATACTGCCGCACCGGGGTAGAAAAGGTTTACGCGGGTTTTGCCTCGCAGACGGCTGCCGATCATTTCATGGACTGGCCTGGGGAAAAGTGGACCTGGGGCGGCTATTCATGCCCGACTCGGGGTCAGGTCAGAACAGCAGCAAAAAAGCTCTACGAAGCGGATGGACGGCTCGTTTGGGCTGGAGAACATTGCTGCACGGCGTTTTTTGGCTACATGGAGTCTGCACTGCAATCTGGTCTGCACGCTGCTCAAACCATTGCGCGGAGCGAAGGTATACCCGAAGCGAACAAAATCTGGGAGGCTCGGATGATCGCAAGCAGCGCTCATTCCGTTTAAGCTCCCGGTAACTTTCGACGACAGGCAGCCTGTCGAAGACAGATTGTGCGGAGAGGGTTGAGGCGAACAATGGCATTCACTCAGATCAAGCATGTATTTGTGTTGATGCTCGAGAATCGTTCCTTCGATCATCTGCTTGGTTTTTCCAGGATCTTCGGAACCGATGCCGTGTCCGGCCGGAATACAACCGTGAATGGTCTCTCAGGCACGGAAACAAATTCCTACAATGGAAAAGTCGCAACGGTTTCTCACCCTGCGGACTTTGCCATGGTGGTGGATCCGGGACACGAATTTTCAGACGTACTCTGCCAACTAAGCGGTCCCGCCGCCAAGTATACTCCGAGTGGGAAGTATCCTGCGATTGACAATTCCGGATTTGCCGCCTCGTATGCAGGAGTCTGCAGCAAGGCAAACCAACAGAGAGACGTATCGGAAATATTGAAGTGCTACTCCCTGGACCAGTTGCCTGTACTGAGCGCTCTGGCACAGGAGTTCGCGGTTTGCGACTGCTGGCACGCCTCGATGCCGGGCCCCACCTGGCCCAACCGCATGTTTGTCCATGCGGCATCGTCCGCCGGGCTTGATCACAGTCCAACGACAGCAGAAATAGCTTTATGGGAGATCGCATCCGGTTTTTCGTTTCCGAACGGAGATATCTTTGATCGCATCAGCTCTAAGGGATTGCAGCGCCGGCTCTACGCAGGCGACAGCTTTCCAATGATGGCCGCACTAAAGGGAATTCAGCTCGACGACATTCGCCCATACGAGAAATTTGCAGCCGACCTGCAAGGTCCCTTCGCCTACAACTATGTGTTTATTGAACCGAGTTACGCGCTTCTGAATGATTATAAGGGGAGCACATCGGAGCACCCCCTCGACGATGTCAGACTGGGCGAAGGCTTGATCAAATCGACGTACGAAGCCATGCGCAATTCAGCGGTCTGGAAGAACAGTGTTCTTATCATTACTTGGGACGAGCACGGTGGTTTCTTTGATCATGCTTTGCCTCCTGCAGCCGTTGCTCCCGGAGACACCACTCCGACTGCCGACCACAACAAGTACGGCTTTACGTTTGAGCAATATGGCCCCCGGGTCCCGGCGGTGGTAATTTCGCCATGGATTCCGAGAAACGTTGTTGACCATCGTCTTTACGATCATTCCTCAATTCCGGCGACCGTCGAAAAGCTGTTTGGTATTGATCCCTTGACAGAGCGTGATCGTGCGGCGAATTCGGTGCTTCCACTGCTCTCCTTGGATGCCGCGCGCGACAATACTCCAACCACTCTGCCTTCTCCCGCGGGTGTTCAAGAAAGGGAAATGCTCTCGATGGTGATAGCGCCCTCTGCGATCTATGCACAAGCAACTGGTTCTAGGCCTCATGATTCCGTGAATGATGGGAGCCTTCCGGTCATCCTGCAAGCCGCGATGCGGCAAGACATACAACTCTCTCCGCCAGGGGAGCGCAACAGGATCATCGCCAAAGTAGCGGCCCTGAAAACCCGTTCCGATGCGGCCGCGTATTTGGCCGCTGTGTCAGCGAAACGGAACGCAGTGGTGTCTCCATAAGCGATGCTGAACTTGTTGCGCGGCCGAAATAATTTAGATTGATCGCTGCCGGAAAGTGCGAGCGGAAGCACCCGAGGAACATTATGTTGGAGAGTAGATAGAGCTAGAATCCAAGCAATTCTTGCCGCCCAGCAGCCGCAAGATCTCTATCGCCACGTCAGGGTGCCATAGAACTCGAGCACACAGTCATCCCCATCTACCTGAGCGCGTTGTTATCGTTGAAGAAATGATTCATGCCAGACACGGCCTCGATCCTGCGGTCCGTCTTGATCGAAGAGATGTTGCATATGTCGATGAGCCCGACCTTAAACTCATCATGGTGATGGCACAGAAAATGGCGGGCGAGCGTAATCGCCGTGTTTCTGCTGAAGCATAAAGAAAGAAAGGGCCGCGCCCGAGAACGCAGCCCTGCAGGAACTGAACTAGTTACGTTTGAGTGAGCTTTTGGGTTTCGGTTCGGCCTTGTCCTTCTTGTCTGCCCCCTTCGATAGTTCCGCGCGAACCTCGACAGTGATTTTTGCCGCATCGATTTTGTATCGCGTGGCGGTGCAGGCAAGGTTTGTATCCTTCGCAGGCCATTGTCTCGGGTTGAATCCGGGACAATACAGGTCGGAAACAAGAGCGCATACGACGAGAAAGCGCTGGAGGTCCGGCGCGGTCATCTCGCGAACGGCTTTCCCACCTATGGCTTCGTAATCGACGGTCGTCCCGCCCCAAGACGCTTTGGATTTCTTCTCCTCCCAACCGTACACACGGCAAAGGCGGCGATGATTGTCATGGCCGAGCTTCCGGAAATAATCGAGAACGACCATTTCGAGGTCCGGACGCGCAAACGTCCCCGGCAGCTTTTTGCGGATGGCTCCGAGAACGCGCACGCGGGATTGTTTTTCGATGCGCTCCGCGAGAAGTTCTTTAGCTCGCGCAGCGCGTTCTTGCGGCGAGGCTTGATAGCGCGTGTCGCGTGAGTGCACGTGACATTTTTCGTCGCGGCATATATGAAGAATCGTTCCGGCTTGCGGTCCATCCGTCACGACGGCGGCCTTCGTCTGCTCGCACTCTGCTTTCTTCACGGGACGGTATTGTCCTTCATAGAGGACATCCGGGTTCCGGTTTCTGGCCTGCCACGAGGGAGCTAGTGAAATGCGTAGTGGCTTCTCGCCAGCCGCTTCGAGTGGCTTCATCCGAATCTGGACGAAGGCTTCGACTTTCGCGCGATAGCAGGCTCGGTCGGTGCAGATAGATTTCAACCGCACTTCGGGAAAGAGAAGCGGATTGTTACCTGTGCGCTTGGGGCAGGCAGCACAACTTCCGGCTGCTGGTAGTAGTTTCTCGTCTTGGGCGTCGAATGGCGCGTTTGAGATATCTAGATGGATTTCCCGTTCAATCCATTCGCGGAGTTGCCGAACGGTAACAGCTTCGGCTTTCTTGTCTTTCAAGATCGCCGATGCCGTCTTGTGTTGTGGAAAGCATTCTTGAAGGGCACGGCGCTGGTCGCCCGGCTGGAGCCGCGCAATTTCAAACGCATGCGCGACGGTCAGCCTATCGACATAGAACGCCTCCTGCACTTCTTCGGTTAAATGCATCAGGCGCAATCGGGCATAGACGTATTTCTCGGAACGTCCGATTTTCTCGGCAAGCGTTTCGACACTGTAGGTTTCAGGTTGTAATTGCATGAGGGCAGCGTAGCCTCGCGCTTCATCGAGTTCGTGCACATCGGCGCGTTGCAGATTTTCGATGAGTTGCAGTTCGAGGCATTGTGCATCGGTGAGTTCCCGAACGGTTGCGGGAATGGTTTCCCGTTTCGCAAGTTGTGAAGCGCGGAACCGCCGCGCTCCCGCAACCAGTTCGTAAAGCTCTGTCTCACAGTTCGCCAAAGGGCGAACAAGGACGGGCTGCAGCACACCGTGCTGCCGGATGTTGTCGGCCAACTCGGCGAGTTTGGCTTGATCGAACTGACGTCGTGGATTTGTTTTCGATTCTTGAATTTGACCAAGCGGGATGTCGTGCATTGCGGACACATGGGAAGGAGCGGATACGTGTGCGTTCGTTTCGAGTTCGGTAGTCATGTAGGTTCTCCTTTTCTCTCGAGTTCCGCTCAGTACTCGTCCGGCAGAAGCAACGTGGTATGGGACCTTGAGGCTTCGGTGATGACCCAAACGACATCGTTCGCGGTTGTTCGATAACTGCTCAAGAGACGAAAACCCTTTTCCAAGCTGAATTGGTTTTCCTTGCGATCTTCTTCTGGAATTACGCCCCAATCGCCCATCACATGGCGCGTGAGGAATTCCATCGGGGATTGGCCAGATTTTTCGAGAGCAGCCAGCGCGCCGGGTGTAGCCACGAGCTGGCCCAAGTCAAACAACGGTTTACGTTCTATCTTTTGCATTGAATTACTCCTTCGTGTGGATTTAGGTTTTGCTTTACAGAGGCGTGGCGGGAAGCCGCGCATAAAAAGCAAATGCCCTTCATGGCGGGGGAAAGCGCCTAGCTGTTCGCGCTGTCAAGGCCGCGGGGTGAGCGTTCATCGGAGCGCAGCGGAGAGCCTTGACAGAAGAAGCGGACGGCTAGGCGCAGGGTTTGGCCAGGAAGGGCAGGCAAGCGAAATTTGGAGTTAAACAGGGCTACAGTGCTTGAAGACTTGGGAGTACCCAAATTCCGGTTCTTCTGGGAAGGAGGGCTAAGAAGAATTCTTGGATTGCGCGAGATATTGGGCAACGTTTTGCGCTTTCCAAAGCAATGCAGGATGGAAGCGGATTCGTTCTATGATTTCCGGGTGTTTCGGAAACAGGAGTTCCGGCTGATATTTTCCCGCAGCGATGGCGGCAAGATAGGTCTCTTCCCGGGTGTGATCCAGCACGCCTGCAATGAGCGGGGTGGCGGCGAGAAGCATCTCGGCCGGGTTTGGCCGGTCATTCGCCTTCAGCAGCGGGTACAAGAGCCGGTCGATGTCTTTCGAATCGATCTCGGAAACGCGATTGATCGTGTAGGTTCTGAAATCACGATCCATGGTGCTGCCGAAGAGCACAGCGAGCTTGCGGAGAATGTCTGGGTCATGAGCGAGCCCTGACTTCACAAAGCGAAAAAGGTCGTACAGGTCGCGGGGATGCCGGCGGTCGATCATGGCTTTGATCTTTCCTGCGAACAATTCCTCCGTGGCCAAGACTAGAAACTGACAAGGTTGCGATTGGCCGATGGAGGTAGCCGAAAGAACCCGGGGTAGCAAGGCGCAGGCACGCATCAAGAAGTTGATTTCCACCTGGATGCGGTCCTGTACACCCGAATGGTTGGTGTAGCCGAGGTACCATTCCCGCAAGGCATGATCATCTACGCCATTCTGAAGTTTGTATCCGAGGCCGGCAGCGATCTGTTCGGCGGCTCGAACGATTTCGGATCGCTCCGCCAGCATCTTTTCGCGATCGACGTGCGCGATGTAGTTCAGATCGATGTCCACGGAGAGCCGCGCCAGGTCGAGGTAGAACAGATTCAGCGCAGTGCCACCTTTCAGCACGAGCTTGCCGCGAAGGAAGGGATGTTTG